>Ga0187878_1000038_pt1 | contig 143291 bp, 138 predicted proteins | sample June2016WEW_17_1_FD_132979 | JGI IMG/M metagenome (GOLD analysis project Ga0187878, IMG submission 132979) | Peatland microbial communities from SPRUCE experiment site at the Marcell Experimental Forest, Minnesota, USA - June2016WEW_17_150 | ecosystem: Environmental > Terrestrial > Soil >... | reverse complement strand
TACATGCGTAAGAGTTTTTTGGGCGCGAGCAATGCCTAACTTGATGGCATCGTCGAAACTCTTTGTGGAAGACGCTTTGATTTCAGTGACACGTGCGATTGACATTTGTGAATTCTCCTTTCTTTATTATTGATTGCCGCCTGTTATTGAGACGTGTCAGTCACTAATAGCAATTACAAAAATCTTATCATGCGAGATATGGATTAGTAATATAATAAGAAGGCAGAAAGTTAAATAGTTATGATATTTGACGAAGGAGCAGGCTCTGGTCTAAGTCTTTTGTGGAAAAATACTCGTCAGGAATAATGAAAGGGACGATCGACACCGAGGACAAATTATGCTCACTGATGGCGGAGTTGAACACCTTAATGCTGATTAGATTTGTGCTGCTGCCATTGGAGACGACTTTGTGGCCGCCATCCTCTCCACAACAGGACAGGGCGCCGAGTGCGCAGCGCCCTGTCCTGTTGAGAGTAGAATTGACCAATGATTAAATTATCTTCACGAGCGTTACCATCATAAATATGATAAGGCCGCTGCAGACCACCATCGACCAGAAGAGAAAATTAGTCTTCCAATCGCCTTTCATCGGAGCTAAAAATGACTTCATTTGTTTTACCTCTATTGAGACAGGTCGTAGCACGTCACTACAAAGTCGATTTGACTCGATACCGCATCATTGGGCGTGAGAACATGGAGGCGTTGCCATCCAGTACCTTCGCCACGTGTCAATAGGTTACTGACGGCCTGCGAGCCAGCGGCAGTGAAGGTGATGGTCTCCGGATCAGTAGCACCATCGCTTCTCTCCCACCTGTAAGTAACTGTACCAGGACCATTGGCGGCGATAATTCCCCAAAAGTGAATGGTCTTGGGACAAGGACCGGTGAATGGGTACTGATCAACACCCACAATGATACCTGTCACCAATGAGCCAGCACTACAGTTGAGTGTGTAATATACCGGATTCGATGCTGCATCATAGGGAGTCAAAACGTGGATACGATGCCAACCGGAAGCCGATCCACTCAATTCCCACTGCAATGTTGTTATTTTTGTACCGGCTGCGTAAAAGGTGATGCTTTGGATATCACTATATCCGCCATCGCTTCTTTCCCACCTGTAAGTAACTGTGCCAGGACCGTTGGCAGTGATAGTAGCGTAAAAGGTGAAGGTTTTGGGACAAGCACCGGTGAAGCTTGATGGCGAAGTATTGGCTATAACACTGGTTACCGCGAATGGCATAGGCAAGGGGAGTGGTGCTGAGTTGACAGTAGTCACCGCTGATCTGGTGATGGTACCAGCAGAGTTGGTAGCACTTATAGTATACACAGTGGATGCAGTCGGTGATACTACCCTGGTCCCCGCAACATTAACCTGACCTATACCCTGGTCTATACTCACCGATGTAGCCCCGGTAACAGCCCAAAACAAGATTGACGTGTCACCGGCATTAATGGTAGATGGATTATTGCTAAATTCTATGATAACCGGTGGCGTTCCTACTGATGGAACTGTTAAACAACCCGGGATGAGAAATAGTAATAATAATAGTGATAGAGAAAGAAAAACAAACCTTTTCAATGTAGTCACCTCCAAAAATATACTGCCTGCGACATCGACACGCCCTTAATCTTCGTATTGTTTGTATTGTTAACAGTTGTCTAAAACTTCTTATACGTTACGTTAAATACTCTAACCTCCTCTTAAACCTTTTCTTACTGCTGCCTGTTATTGAGACGTGTCAGTCGCTAATAGCAATTATAAAAATCTTATCATGCAAGATATGGATTAGTAATATAATAAGAAGGTAAAAAATTAAATAGTTATGATATTTTTAACGCAGGAGCAGGCTCTGGTCTAAGTCTTTTGTGGAAATATACTCGTCAGGGATAATTAACCTGATAGAAGTACTGATGCAGATAGAACGTTACACGCGAAATTTGTTAGATGCTCTTATCCCTCACGATGTATTAAAGGCAAGCTAAAGTAGAAGGTAGAGCCTTTCTCAGGCGCTGATTCAACCCAGATTTTTCCACCATGAGCTTCCACCAGGCGCAGGCACACCATGAGTCCTAATCCGATTCCTTTAATCTCACCGGATGGCTCTATCCCCAACCGCTGAAAAGAATGAAAAAGCCTGGTCTGATCCGTAGCAGATATACCGCTACCCTGATCTCTGACACCGATAACCAGACTATCCGGCTCCTGCCTGGCGAAGACCTTTATCTTGCTTCCAGCGGGTGAATACTTAACCGCATTTTGTACCAAATTGTATAATATCCGCCTGACTCGTAACGTATCGGCTTCTAGCGGCGGTATCTCGCTGGGAAAATCCAGTATAAACTGGTGCGCAGATTGTCCCTTGAATTCCTTAACCACATCCTCTGCCAGCTTCTCAATTCTCATTGGCTCGGGGTAAAGCAATAACCGTTTGGCCTGCGTGCGGGAAAGTTCAAGCAGATTCTCTAGAATGTGAGACAACGAGACAGCCTCGCAATAGGCATCGTTAAGAAGTTCGTTTATCTCATCCTTAGGAAGGAGTTCACCCTTGCCCAGGGCTGTATTGAGGCATCCTATAATAACCGTCAGCGGTGTGCGCATTTCGTGTGATACCAGGCCGATGAACTCGTCTTTCAAAAGGTCTAATTCTGTGCGCCCGGTGACGTCACGGATAACGGCCAGCATCCCTATTACCTTGCCGTTCTTGTCTTTTATCGTGCTTACTGATGACTGAACATATAACCGCACTCCATCTCGCTTTATATGTATATTGTCTCCTGACCAAAACCCTCTTGTTTCCAATGCTTGTACTGAAGCCTGCTCATCTTCGGGTTTCAACCAGAGATCTTGATAAAGTTCCCCTACAGGCTGTCCAGACGCCTCCTCCTCACTTAAGCCATACAGTCGTTCTGCACCTTTATTCCAGTAATTTACTATGCGCTTATTATCAATGACAACTACCGCATCACTAATCTGGTCGAGGACCTCTGCATGAAATCTCAGCTGCCTTTCAATCTGTTTGCGTGCTGTTATATCGCGGATGTTGCACTGGATAACGCGGGAATGATTGACTTTATATATATTGGATACAAATTCAACCTGGATTTGACGTTTGTCCCTGGTTTCAAGTGGTAAATTCTCATAACGAACGTATTCTTTCTCCTGCAATTCTCGATAGGCGGTTTTACTTGCCGCAACGTCTTTGAATGGTCCTATCTCCCAAAGCCTCTTTCCCATAAATTCCTTGTGGGGATATCCCAGCATGTCCATCAGAAACGGATTGACATCTGTTATTTGACCAGTTTCTGCATCGAGAATCAATATCCCATCCTGTGCTGTTTCAAAAAGGCGTCTATAGCGAATTTCAGAATACTTCAAACGTTGCTTTGCACTATCACTCCTGGTTTTTGCTATGTCCTTTTTTTTAATCTTCTGGCGCATTACTTCCAGTTCGTTAATAAGTTGAGCTTTTGTTTTTTGGCTATCTTTCATATCATGACTCCCACCATAATGCCAGTTGTGATGGCTCGAACCTGCCTGACATTTCCGCGCATAACTAATTTATATGATATAGCTCAATATTTGTCAACAGCACGTATCTTGACATTTGTTCAATCTGAATATTATTATAGCAGGTACGATGGTCAGTCGAAAACAGATTTTGAAAAAGTGCCGATTACTGGTGGTTGACGACGAGATACGGATTTTAAAATTTCTCAAGTCAAACCTGAGAGCACAGGGATATGAAGTGGTAACTGCGAGCAACGGCCTCGAGGCTTTAGAGCAGTTTCATGCCAGCCATCCCGACCTGATCTTGCTTGACATACTCATGCCTGGAATGAATGGGCTTGATGTACTTAAAGAGATACGTGGTTTTTCAATGGTACCTGTCATATTTCTCAGCGCCAAGGGAAATGAACGTGACAAAATAACAGGGCTTGATATGGGGGCCGATGACTATATACCAAAGCCTTTTAGTCCTGATGAACTGGTATCCAGAATTGAAGCAGTGATGCGTAGGTTTAGACCCAACGAACCTAAAATTCCAGATGAGCTTTCTTTGGGCGATATAACCATCGATTTCAAGGCACATAAGGTAATGGTTAGAGGCAACATAATATACTTAACTCGGATCGAATGGCTCTTGCTCAGCGAATTAGCATTAAATGCCGACCATCTCCTGACCTATGAGGAGCTTTTAGTCCGCGTCTGGGGGACTGAATATCGTGATGACGTTCAATTCCTCAGGACATGGATTAGCCGTCTGAGACGTAAAATCGAAGAGAAACCCGATGATCCCCAAATCATTCTTACCGTCACTAAAATGGGCTATATTTTAAAAAAATCCCAGCCCTGAATATTTTCAAGAAAACCCCTGTCCACCAAGTCTTCAATAGTATCCTCAATCACGGTTAGAAACAATCCAAAATTGTCATAACTTTTTAATATCTTTTTACTGAATTATATGACTATTACATTCTTAGCCATTTAACATATGTCTAATCTATTTGAAAGGAGGAGTTTTATCATGCCTAAAGTAAGTGGTTTGGTAATGGGGATACTATCCATAATAGCAGGTATCTTGATCATCTTTATACCCAGCTTGTTGCCGTGGATCGTTGGTATTTACCTAATTGTGATCGGTATTTTGGCTCTTTTGGCTCTTCGTTAAGTAAAAGTGGCAGTCCGGGTAAGCAGCATTATTCGCCTTTTGTTAACAGCAGGCCCAATTAAGCTTTGCAGCTTGACAAAGAAAAGGCAGGCTGTTATATTAGAAAATAACTGAATACTGTAAAGGCTGAGAGCGAGACTAGTAGGTCTCCAGCGGGGCTCAGAGAGCCGGGTAAGGTGTGAGCCGGTGCTAGCGCAGAGACTGAATGGACTCGGGAGCCGCGAACCGAAAGGGACTTGCCCGAGTAGGCGTTGACGGAACGGGCACCGTTATCAGAGCCCAGGGTATCGTTTCAAAAATATTGAAGCCGTACCTGAATGAGATGATTGCCTCAAAGTAACGGCAATCAATTAGGGTGGTACCGCGAAGCAAAACCTCTCGCCCCTATGGCGAGAGGTTTTTTTATTTCGGGAATACCCGGAGGCTAATATGTATTATCCTACGTTGGAAGAAGTTAAAAAGCGCCAGGGCGAAGGCACGTTAATACCGGTTTACCGTGAAATCGTGGCCGACCTGGAAACGCCTGTCTCCGCATTCCTGAAGATTAGTCGCGGCGGTTATTCTTTCCTGCTGGAAAGCGTCGAAGGCGGTGAGCGGCTGGCTCGCTATAGCTTCATAGGTACCGAGCCGTACCGAGTGCTGGCTACCAAAGCTGAGGATAAAACCAATCCCCTGCCGCTTATCGCTGAAGAGCTAAAGAAATACAAAATGGTGCCGGTTACCGACCTCCCCAGATTTTGCGGCGGCGCCGTGGGCTATCTTGGCTATGAGGTGGCCAGCCGGTTCGAGGAGTTGCCTTCCCCTGCCACTGACCCACTGGGATTGCCGGAAGCGCTGTTTATGTTCGTGGATACCATGCTTGTCTTTGACCACGTTACCCATAAGATTAAGGTCCTGAGCCACGTCCATCTCGATGGAGACATAGAGGAGGAATACCAAAAGGCAGTAGACAGAATTGAGAACCTGGCAGACAGACTAAGCCAGCCACTTAAGCCAAGACATTATGTAAAGCCACCTGCTCCTCACGGAAACAACACTCTTTCTTCAAACTTTTCCAAAGGGGAATTTGAAGCCGGCGTGGAGAAAATAAAGCGATATATCACCGCCGGCGAAGCCATTCAAGTAGTGCTATCCCAGCGCCTGGCACAGCCTGTAGACGCTGCTCCATTCGAGATTTACAGGGCGCTACGCTCTCTGAACCCTTCGCCATATATGTTCTTCCTGGATTTCAACGACTTTCACATTATCGGGGCCTCCCCTGAGATTCTGGTGAGAGTAGAGGACGGCATGGTGATGACCCGTCCTCTAGCCGGCACCAGGCGGAGAGGGAAAGACCTTGCTGAAGATACTGTTTTGGAGCAGGAACTCCGCAGCGATGAAAAGGAGCGTGCCGAGCACATCATGCTGGTCGACCTGGGGCGCAACGATATCGGCCGCGTCAGTGAGCCGGGCACGGTCGAGGTCAGCGACCTGATGGATGTGGAACGATACTCCCACGTGATGCACCTGGTCACGCACGTGCAGGGCAAACTGAGGCACGACCTGAATATCTTCGATGCTCTGCAGGCTTGCTTCCCTGCAGGTACTGTCTCCGGGGCTCCGAAAATCCGGGCCATGGAAATAATCGCCGAGCTCGAACCTGAAAAAAGAGGACCTTACGCCGGGGCTGCCGGTTATTTCTCATTCTCGGGCAACATGGATATGGCTATAGCCATCAGAACTATGATAGTGAGCCAGGGTGTTGCCTATGTCCAGGCAGGATGTGGAGTTGTTTACGACAGCATACCGGAACATGAGTACCAGGAGACTATGAACAAGGCTCAGGCACTGCTCAAAGCTATCGACCAGGCGGAGAGTACGGCTGGGACAAACAGGGGGAACCATGCTGTTGTTGATTGATAACTACGACAGCTTCACTTACAACCTTTTTCAGTACCTGAGTGAACTGGGTGAGACTGTGGTAGTGGTACGCAACGACAAGACGACTCTCGATGAGATTGAGAGCATGAAACCCAGCTATATAGTTATCTCCCCCGGCCCGTCTACACCGCTGCAGGCCGGAATCTCCAACGAGGTTATCCGTCATTTCGGTTCCAGGTTACCCGTGCTCGGCGTCTGTCTGGGACACCAGTGCATCGGCTACAGCTACGGCGCCTTCGTGGGGCAAGCCAGCCAGATAATGCACGGTAAGTCTTCGCTCATACACCACAGCAGCCAGGGGGTTCTGGCTGATTTACCTAATCCATTCTCTGCCATTCGCTATCACTCACTGGTGGTCTATCGTGAGGGACTACCCGATTGTCTGGAAATAACCGCCTGGACAGATGACGGCACCATAATGGGCCTTAGACACCGTCAATACCCGGTAGAAGGAGTCCAGTTTCACCCTGAATCATTTATGACTCAGGGTGGAAAGGATATACTGAGGAATTTTTTAAAGGGAGGATGAGCATAACATGATTAAGGAAGCTATTGCAGCTTTAGTGTCCGGACGCTCGCTGGCTGCGGATGACGCAGCAAAGGTCATGGAGGAGATAATGCAGGGCGAGGCTACGCCAGCCCAGTTCGGCGCCTTTGTCACGGCGCTTAGACTTAAAGGGGAAACGGTGGACGAAATCGTAGGCTTAGCCAGGACGATGCGAGCCAGGGCGATTGCGGTGATTATAGACGAGCCGGTTGTGGATACCTGCGGAACCGGCGGTGACGGCTCGCATACTTTCAATATCTCCACGACCGCCGCCTTTGTGGCTGCCGGAGCCGGGCTTAAGGTGGCCAAACACGGCAATCGCGCCATGAGCAGCCAGTGCGGCAGTGCCGATGTACTGGAGACTCTAGGTGTTAAGATTGACCTCAACGCTGAACAAGTGCAGAGATGTCTGCAGGAAATAGGCATCGGTTTCATGTTCGCCCCGGCATTCCATCCGGCTATGAAATACGCGGCGGTTCCACGGCGCGAAATCGGAATTCGCACCGTCTTTAATATACTCGGGCCGCTTACCAACCCGGCTGGAGCCAAAGTTCAGGTGCTGGGCGTAGCCGATGAGTCTCTGGTAGAGAAAATGGCGCTGGCACTTCAACGCCTTGGCTGTCATCATGCTCTGGTAGTACACGGTGAGGATGGCTTAGATGAAATTACCGTCTCAGGGAAAACTCACGTCTGCGAACTAAAAGGCGGTCATATCGTAAACTATACTATCATTCCCGAGGACATTGGTTTGACCTGTGCCGGTTCAGATAGCTTGAAGGGCGGCAATGCTAAAGAGAACGCCGAGATGCTCCGCAATATACTGGCTGGTGTCACAGGCCCGCAAATGGACGCAGTGCTGATGAACACAGCAGCAGTTCTTTTAGCCGGGGATAAAGTGGAAACGCTTCGACGAGGGGTAGAACTGGCACAGAAGACAATAGACAGCGGCTATGCCTTGAACAAATTAGAACAGCTAATCGAGCTCAGCCAGAATTTGAGTTAAGGATAATGATTTTAGACCGGATAGTGTCGCACAATCTACTAGGGCTGGAAGACAAAAAGCGCCGACTACCTATGGCCGCGCTGCAGAGACTGACGTCGGAGCAATCTCCAGCGCAAGACTTGGCTTCGGCCTTACGAGGCGATAGTATTCGGCTTATTGCCGAGGTCAAGAAAGCGTCTCCATCCCGGGGCGTTATTCGACAAGACTTCGACCCGGTAGAGATAGCTAAAATATATGCCGGCAACGGTGCCGCGGCGATATCGGTACTAACCGAGGCTAAACACTTCCAAGGCAGCCTTGACCACCTTAAAAATATCAGGAAGGCACTGCCCGACAAGCTGCCTCTGCTGAGAAAGGACTTCATCTTCGACCCATACCAGATTTACGAGTCGCGGGCTTATGGCGCCGACAGCCTGCTTCTCATCGTGGCTATACTAGAGCCGGAGAAATTACAGGAGTTGCTCCGGATAAGCCATCAATTGAATATGAGCTGCCTGGTAGAGGTGCATAATAAAGCCGAGGTCGAAATTGCACTGAACAGCGGGGCGAAGATTATCGGCATCAATAACCGTGATTTGAACACCTTTAGCGTGGATATGGCCACCACCGAGAGGTTACGGCCACTTATTCCACCGGAGCGGATAGTGGTCAGCGAAAGCGGCATAAAAGAGCGAACCGATATAGAGAAGTTGAGCCGGTTAGGCATCGATGCGGTTCTTATCGGTGAATCTCTAATGTCGGCACCTGATATAGCCGCCAGGATGAGAGAGCTATTGTGACCAGGATTAAGATTTGCGGTCTGTCCGAGATACAGCATGTTTTAGCAGCAGCCGAAGCCGGCGCTGACTTCCTGGGGCTGGTCTTTGCTCCCAGCCGGCGGCAGGTCTCTATTAAAAAGGCACTGCAACTAGTTGAAGCAGTTTGCCATGTAAAGACCCGTCCAGCCATGGTTGGCATCTTCGTCAATTCAACAGCCGATGAAATAAACCGCATCGCCGACTATTGCCGTCTGGACCGGGTACAGCTCAGCGGCGACGAAAATTGGGATTACTGCCAAAAGATTGAGCGACCGATTATCAAAGCTGTCCATGTTTCAAATACCAGTACTGCGGATGAAATCATCTCTGAAATAGCTATCGGTTATCGGCTGTTGCCCCAAAAGAATCTTATCTGCCTTCTTGATTCAAAGGTGGGAGACACTTACGGCGGGACTGGTCAGGCTTTCGACTGGAAATTAGCCAGGAAAATATCCGCCAGGTTTCCCTTACTTATCGCCGGAGGACTGACCGCAACGAATGTCGGTCGACTGGTCAAGAAAACTCAGCCCTGGGGGGTTGACGTCTCCAGCGGCGTGGAGACCGGCGGCCAAAAAGACACAGCCAAAATCGAGGCATTCATTAAGGCAGTGAGGACAGCATCAAAATGAATGGTAGAGATTACATACAGGGGGAGATAATCCTATGCTTGTTATCATGAAAAACGATGCAACAGAAGAGCAAGTGAAAGCGGTTATACGTGAAATTGAAACCTTGGGCTACCGTGGTATTTCTATACCGGGCGCCCAGCGCACCGCTGTCTGTATAGTAGGAAACCAAGGGCTGGTTGAAGACTCGTGCCTACTTGCTCTGGATGGCGTGAAAGAAACTATCCGTGTAACGAAACCTTATAAGCTTGTAAGCAGAGAAACGCATCCACAGCCTACAGTAATAACCATTGGTAACGTTATGATCGGTGGGGAGAAACCAGTAATTATGGCCGGGCCCTGCGCCATAGAAAGTGAGAAGCAGGCACTTACTATCGCTAATCTTGTGAAACAATATGGGGCTCAAGTCTTTCGTGGTGGCGCCTTTAAACCCAGGACCTCACCCTACAGCTTTCAAGGGCTGGGAGAAGAAGGATTAAAAATACTCAATAAAGTGCGTGAAGAAACAGGTTTACTTATTATAACCGAGGCTATTGACCACACCAACATCGAACTCATTGAACAATACGCCGACATTATTCAAATCGGAGCCAGGAACATGCAAAATTATTCTTTGCTCCGCCAAGCTGGACACACCACCAAGCCAATCCTGCTGAAGCGAGGTTTCGCGGCTACGATTGAAGAATTACTAATGTCGGCCGAATACATCATGGCTGAGGGGAATGCCCAGATTATTCTCTGCGAACGTGGAATCAGGACTTTCTCCGATAATACCAGGAACACACTGGATTTAAGCGCTATACTTTCAATTAAAGAGGTTAGTCACTTGCCAGTTGTGGTTGACCCCAGCCATGCTGCCGGCCGAAGAGAATATGTTATTCCTCTGTCAAAAGGAGCCATAGCAATAGGCGCCGATGGCATCCTGGTTGAAGTACACAATGACCCCTTGCATGCCTTATCTGATGGCATGCAATCGCTTTATCCAGAACAATTTGCAGCACTGGTGAAAGAGATAAAGGCTTTGGTCAAGTAAGACGAGCGAGAACAATAGAAGAGTAACCAAATAGTAAACGATATGTAGTTATCATGTACGCAAAACCCGACAAGCCGGGAATGAGTGTCGAGGAATTAATCCAAGATACAGGAATAATGACCATAGAAAAAGGAGATTGAGGTGTTACCCGATAACAGAGGATACTTCGGAAATTATGGTGGACGCTTTGTCCCGGAGACACTGGTGCCGGCGCTGAATGAGCTGACGGCGGCCTATGAGGAAGCCAAAGCCGACGCTTCCTTCTGGGCCGAGTTTGACTCACTGTCTCGTGATTATTCGGGGAGACCGACACCACTCTATCTGGCTGAGAGGTTAAGCAGTCACTGCGGCGGCGCCCGGATTTTTCTAAAAAGGGAGGACCTGGCTCATACCGGCGCCCACAAAATCAACAATGCACTGGGACAGGGTTTACTTGCCCGGAGGATGGGTAAACATAGAATCATCGCCGAGACCGGTGCCGGGCAGCATGGTGTAGCTGCCGCTGCTGTCTGCGCACTGCTCGGTTTGGAATGTATTGTCTACATGGGCGAGGAAGATGTGCGCCGTCAGTCACTCAATGTCTTCCGCATGAAATTAATGGGCGCTGAAGTGAGGTCCGTTTCCGCCGGCAGTCGCACTCTGAAAGACGCCATCAACGAGGCGATGCGAGACTGGGTAACTAACGTCAGAAACAGCTATTACCTTCTGGGCTCGGCAGTCGGCCCTCATCCCTATCCTTCAATGGTCCGTGATTTTCAGTTGGTAATCGGCAAGGAAACCAGGGAACAGATGCTGGCGAGATGTAATCGCCTGCCCGACTATATAGTTGCCTGCGTCGGCGGCGGCAGCAATGCCATCGGCATCTTCCATCCTTTTTTGAATGATAAGGAAGTCAAACTTATAGGAGTGGAGGCAGCCGGGAAGGGACTAAAGACCGGTGAGCATGCCGCTTCACTGGCAGCGGGAAGTATAGGCGTTTTACACGGAGCCAGGTCATACGTACTTCAAGACGGCAACGGGCAGATTATGGAAACGCACAGCATCTCCGCCGGGCTGGACTACCCCGGCGTCGGCCCCGAGCACAGCTACCTCAAGGACAGCGGGCGCGCCAGCTACGTGGCAGTTAGCGATAAGGAAGCACTCGATGCCTTTCAGCTTCTGTGCCGTACCGAAGGCATTCCGCCGGCCCTGGAACCGGCTCACGCCATATTCTATGCCACTAAACTGGCAGGTTCGTTAAGTAAGGAGCAAATTATCGTGGTCAATCTGTCCGGTCGCGGTGATAAAGACATGGATATCGTAGTCGAAGCGCTGGGGTTGAAGCCATGAGTCGTATCGCTTCCGTATTTAGCCGAACAGGTCACAAAGCCCTGATACCCTACGTTACTGTAGGTTACCCCAGTGTTGAAGATACATTGAAGGTGGTCCCCCTTCTGGCTGGCAGCGGCTGCGACATAGCGGAGCTGGGCATACCCTTCTCCGACCCGCTGGCTGACGGCGCTACCATACAAAAGGCGAGCTTCTGCGCCTTGAAGAATGGCGTTACGCCGAAGCTGTGTCTCGAGGTGGCAGAAAAACTAAGCCGGAAAGTTGATATACCGCTGGTGTTTATGACCTATTTCAATCCGGTGCTTAGCTATGGCCTGGAAGAGTTCTGTGCCGCCTGTGCCAGGTCCGGCGTCGATGGACTAATTATCCCTGACTTACCTCCGGACGAAGGCTCAGAACTGGAAGACGTCACCCGGAGACACAACCTGGACCTGATTTATTTACTGGCTCCAACCAGTTCCGATGAGCGTATCAGGCTGGTGGCAGAGAGAGCCCGTGGATTTATATACCTGGTCTCGGTGACCGGCGTTACCGGCGCCCGGGCTAGTCTTCCCTCAGAACTGAATTCTTTTGTAGGCCGGGTCAGGAAAGCAGCCAAACAGCCGCTGTGTGTTGGATTCGGTATATCGACTCCCGAGCAAGCGAGGCAGGTAGCCGAGATAGCCGATGGGGTCATTGTGGGCAGCAGGATAATTCAGCTCATGGAGACCGACGGCCTGGCAGCGGTAGGCAATTTCGTAAGTAAATTAAGGCGTGCCCTGGATAAAGCGGACTAGTAGTGGTTACATTCAGGTCTATGCCGTTGAGCCATTATCTCTCGCTAGGGTCATAATGTATTTGTCAACAACCTTACGGAAGTGGAACCCGTAAATAGCCAGAATTACCGACATGGAAAAGGACCTCGGGCGTCTGGCTAATGTCCAGGCGAGAAGCCTCCAATAATACTGTCGCCCTTTTCCTATTATGCCCAAAAACCACACGGACTTAACGAATGCCTTCACATGTTCGAACTGAGGGCTGACCACTTTGTCCCCTATAGGTCTGTATTCTTTCAGGAATGTTTTTACACGCTCATAATATTGTTTGGGTGAATAGATGGTATCGATGACTTTCTTATAGCCGTTGATAAGATTTTTATATTCCATTTTGGGAATAAAATTCATGGTGCAATCGGTGTTGTCACCGGTAAAGTCTGACAACAAACGTTTTTCTTTGTTCAGGCGTCGATACAACTTCGTGCCGCGAGGAGCGTTCAGCAAGCCGACCATGGCTGTGACAATTCCGCTTTTTTGAATAAAACTGATCATATTTTCAAAAATAGAGGCCGGGTCATTGTCGAAGCCTAATATAAATCCTCCCTGCACCTGTAATCCGTGGTTCTGAAGTTTTTTAACAGCAGCTACCAAATCACGGTTCCTATTCTGCAGCTTGCTGCACTCGGCCAGGCTCTCTTCATTAGTAGTTTCAATGCCGATAAATACCATATTAAAGTTCGCCTTGACCATTAATTGCACAAGTTCTTCATCATCGGCCAGATTGATAGACGCTTCGGTAAAAAGCGAGAACGGTTTTTTCCTCTTTTTCATCCATTCAATAATGGCCGGCAGAATTTCCGCCTTCAACTTCCTTTTGTTACCGATAAAGTTATCATCCACGATGAAGACGCTGCTTCGCCATCCCCGATTGTAGAATTCGTCCAGCTCTTTCAGTAGCTGGTCTGCGCCTTTGGTACGCGGCGTATGGCCGTTTAAGACTACGATATCGCAGAATTCACAATCGAAAGGACAACCCCTGGAATACTGCAGGCTCATTGACGAATACTTTTTAACATCGATAAGCTCCCAAGACGGGATGGGGGTTTCTTTTACATCGGCCCATTCGTCAGAGGTATAGATATGCTTTGCCTGTCCATTTTGTAAATCTTCCAGAAATAGCGGCAATGTAATCTCGGCCTCATTAAGCACAAAATGGTCCACCTCGCCAAACTCTTCGTATCCGGTAGTAAAAAGAGGGCCGCCGGCGACAATCTTAGTCCCCAATTTCTGGCATCTTTTAATAACATTCTTGACCGAATCTTTTTGCACCGCCATAGCACTGATAAAGACATAATCCGCCCACTCAATATCTTTATCGCTTAGATTTGTTACGTTCAGGTCTATAACCTTCTTATCCCATTCCCAGGGCAGCATTGCCGCTATGGTTAGCAGGCCCAACGGTGGAAAGGCTGCCTTTTTGGAAACGAACTTCAATGCGTGCTTGAAACTCCAGAAAGTATCCGGATACTGCGGATAGACGAGAAGTACTCTCATATATAAAACGCTCCTTAAGGCACCAGTCTCTTATTCTGAGGCATAATACTATCAATACCAAGTTATGTCAAATGATGACTGCGCTTCGCGCATCCTAACAATGATGCAGAACCACAATCTACGAGATATTGATTTCTATAAGGTATAGCAGTAGAATAGCAGGCCAGATTCAAGCTCGGCCGGCTTAAGAATATCCACTGTCAGCCAGGCGGAGAAGACTAACCGACAAATATTACCGGGAGAAAAAACAATGGAAAATGTCTTAGTTATTGGCACCGGGTTCATGGGTCGTGGTATTGCTCAAGTATGCGCCCAATCAGGTTATCGGGTCTATCTGAAGTACAACACGACCAAAACGCTGGAAAAAGCCATGGACGAGATTAAATGGTCGCTGGAAAAACTTTGTAGTAAGGGACTGCTCAAAGATTCGGCCCAAAATATTTTCGACCGAATCACACCTGAAAAAGACCTTAGCAGCGCAGCCAAAGCAGACTGGGTAATTGAGTCCGTGTTGGAGATAGAAGAGCTCAAAAAGGAGATTTTCCAAGAAGTCGACCGCCTGGCTCCACCAACGACCCCGTTGGCAACCAACACCTCTACTATGCCTATGAGCCGCTTTACCCCATCGCTCAAACATCCGGAGAGAGTGCTGGGGCTGCATTTCTTCGGGCCAGTTCCTCTCATGGGACTGGTAGAAGTCATCAAAGGAGACAAAACTACCGACGATATCTTTGAACACGGCGTGGCTTTTGTTAAATCCCTGGGTAAGACACCAATTCGGGTTAAGCGGGATATCCCCGGTTTCGTCATGAACCGTGTCTACTCTGCGGCCTGGCGAGCAGCACTGAACCTGGTTGCTGAAGGGATAACAACACCCGAAGACGTGGATAAAGGTATGCGACTGGGTTACGGTTGGGGCGCCGGACCATTCGAAATCGCTGACAATGCCGGGCTGGACACCTACCTCCTTATAGAACAATCCTGGAAAGCTTTAGGCGCGGGTGAGTTGACGACTCGCTCCAATATAATAGAGCAGATGGTAAAAGAAGGCCGCCTGGGCCGGAAGGTCGGCAAAGGCTTCTACAACTACACACCGGACGGCAAACGACTACCCTAGGAAAATACAGAGCAAAAATAAAGCCCGCGGATATAAAATTATTGTCTGGCAGGTTAAGCGTTCTTCTCGGCCAGATTGCCTGCCCAAGGGAGCTTAAATTTCTCACCTTGGTAAGCCTTAATCATCAAAATTATCCACAACACAAAGGCCAGCACCGAGATAAGCCAACCAATCACCAATCCAATGATAGGTATCCAGCCGATGATAAAGCCAGCAAGAAATAGAACACCAAACACGATGATAGACTGTAAAGCATGGAAACGGACAAACTTGTTCTCCTTCTCTATCAAAAAGAAAACAAGACCGCTTACCCAACCTAGAACATAACACAACAATCCGGCAACATTTTCATCCAGCCCAGTTGAAGTTTTTGCCATATCGCGGTATACCCCCTCTCTGCATAAATTTAATTACTAAGAATACGCCAGCGTATTGGCCGTGTCAATAGTATGCTAATATTTAAGCCGATGTTTTTATTAAATTATGAAACCTTAATAGACCCCTTACTGGCTGAAATCCGGAAGTTCACCCCGGAATTTTGTGGCATGAGTCCTGGCGATAGAGTACTGGATGTCTGCTGCGGAACCGGAGCGCAGGTCATTGAATACAGGCGCCGCGGCATAATCGCCACGGGATTAGATATAGACCCGAGTATGTTGAAAGCCGCTTTACGAAACAGAGCCAAGAACAATCTAGCGAATATCTCCTTTTACTTGGCTGATGCTACCGAGCTGTCCTTTGTCGATAACTGCTTTGACTACGTATCGGTATCTCTAGCATTACATGACAAATCAAAATTAGCACGATATAAAGTTGTTTCCGAGATGATAAGGGTACTAAAGCCGGATGGTGCCCTTATATTCATAGATTATCCGGTCCCGCACGTCAGCAGAATCTGGGGTTTCCTGTCCCGTACTGTGGAATTCATTGCCGGTGGCGACCACTATGAAGGCTTCAAAGACTATATTATCAGCGGTGGTCTGGAGCATATACTTAAAGTATTCAATTTGCATGAGGAAAAAAGAGATTACCTTAAGGGCGGCCTGGTAGCCATCATAAAGGCCAGAGTTACCTAGTCCACATCAAATAAAGCTCAATAATCCTTTAATTTTGCCTGGTTTCAATAAAACATAAATGCCCCTTTGACAACGGCTTTATCCACAGTTAAAATGAGTGTGATTCGAGCGGGAGTAACTCAGTGGTAGAGTTCCTGCCTTCCAAGCAGGCTGTCGCGGGTTCGAATCCCGTCTCCCGCTCCAACCACCAATCTCACAGTCAAACATGACCTTTTGCCTATTGACACGATGGGCAAAATTCCTTATCATTACTATTGCCATCGACCTTAATGGCGGTGAGCAGGTTTACTTAGGAAATAAATAAGGACCGCTTGGATCAGCGATGACCGAGACGGGAAATAGGGGTAGTGTTTATTGAGCCTTCTCGGCAACGCTGAGAAGGCTTTCTTTTTGGGGGGGGCGATGTACAACGCTATAACCGATGTTACTGGAATAAAAGTCGGACATTACACCGACAGGGCGGCGGCTACCGGCTGCACCGTGATTCTGTGTGAGACCGGTGCGGTAGCCGGCGTCGACGTCAGGGGCTCGGCACCGGGAACCAGAGAGACTGACCTTCTCCGACCTATGAATCTGGTGGAAAAAGTTCAAGCCGTTCTCCTGAGCGGTGGCAGTGCTTTCGGCCTCGATGCCGCCGGCGGTGTCATGCGCTACCTTGAGGAACGAGGTTTCGGCCACGAAACGATGGTAGCCAAAGTGCCTATCGTTCCCGCAGCCATTCTTTTCGACCTGAACGTAGGCAGCTCTAAAATCAGACCTGGCGCCGAAGAGGGCTACAAGGCTTGCCTAGCTGCCACGGAAAAGGAGGTTTCGGGGGGCTGCGTTGGTGCCGGTACCGGCGCTACGGTGGGGAAAATCCTGGGCATAGAACGAGCTACTAAGAGCGGACTGGGCACGGCCAGCTGCAAAATAGGTGATGACGTAATCGTGGCGGCGCTTGTCGTGGTCAACGCCATCGGCGACATTATTGACCACCAAACAGGGAAAATAGTGGCCGGCCCTCGTAACGAGGAGAATAATGGTTTTATTAGTACCGTAGAGCTATTAACTGGAGGTGCGTATACCTACAGTAAAAACCCACTTGCCACAAATACCACCCTGGGCGTGGTGGCTACCAACGCCAACTTAACCAAGGAACAGGTGAATAAACTAGCGCAGATGGCGCAGGACGGTATAGCCCGGGCTATCAACCCGAGCCATACGATGTATGATGGCGATATTATATTTGCGTTATCTCTGGGTGACAAGATGGGCGACATTACGATGTTAGGGACGGCAGCCGCTGAGGTGGTGGCCGATGCCATAGTCAGGGCAGTTCAACAGGCGGAAACACTGGCCGGCATACCGGCCATGAAGGACATGCCATGAAGAAGCAGAATGCAGGAACGATTGGCTTCATAGGTGCCGGAACGACGGGTACGGCTCTCGCGGTAAGGCTGGCTCAGCACGGATACCCGGTTACTGCCGTATCCAGCCGGAGCTTAACCTCAGCAGAAAAGCTGGCTTCAAGGATAAGCGGCTGCAAAGTTTATAGCGGAGCACAAGAGGTAGCAGATGTCGCTCAACTTGTTTTTATCACCACACCAGATGACACCATTTCTAAGGTGGCCGCCGAAGTAAGGTGGCACGATGGACAAAGTGTAGTTCACTGCAGCGGCGCCCATTCTGTCGATATTTTGGAGCCGGCAAAACTACGAGGAGCTAGCACGGGCTGTTTTCATCCGTTACAGACTTTCGCCAGCGTTGACCAGGCGATAGACAACATCCCCGGTTCCACCTTTGCCATCGAAGCTGAAGAACCGCTGGCATCCGTGCTTAACAAGATGGCTATTGCTTTGGAAGGCGCTTGGGTAATTCTAAAAGCCGGTGATAAGGTGCTGTACCATGCTGCGGCTGTCTTCGCCTGTAATTATCTGGTGACTCTGGTCAAGCTGGCTACAGACCTATGGCAGACATTCGAGGTGCCCCCGGCACAAGCCACCAAAGCGCTGATGCCATTACTTCGGGGCACATTAAGCAATATCGAAAACGTCGGTTTGCCGAACTGCTTGACCGGCCCGATTGCCCGGGGCGACCTGGGAACTATTAGCAGGCATCTGGAATCTTTGTCAAAACAGGCCCCATCCCTTCTCGGCATCTACAAAGAGTTAGGACGGCAGACAGTGCCGATTGCCTTAGCTAAAGGAAAAATAGATTCGCAAAGAGCCGAAGAGCTAAATACTTTACTGAGATAAAACAAAACGAGGTGACAAAATGAGAACGATGCTTAAAAGTAAAATCCACCGCGCTCGAGTTACCCAGTGTAATGTCGACTATGAAGGCAGCATAACCATCGACAAGGATTTAATGGAAGCAGCCGACATACTCCAGTTCGAAAAAGTGGAAGTGTTGAACATCAACAACAGCGCCAGGTTTCACACCTACGCGATTGAAGGAGAAAGAGGCTCAGGCGAAATTTGCCTCAACGGCGCAGCCGCCAGACTCGTGGCTAAGAGTGATATTGTGATTGTCCTGTCTTATCACTTGGTTGCCGAAGACGAATCTGCCACATTTAGCCCCCGGCTGGTGTATGTAGATTCACAAAATCGAATCGTTGATACCAAAGGCACACGGGACTGGACTAAAGATTTGTTATCGACACATTAAAGACGATGACTAAGAGGAGGTGTGAAAATGAGAGTTAGCATTAACGAAGTAAAGGAAATGAAAGTCAAGAAAGAAAAAATAGTCATGCTTACCGCCTATGACTATTCCACGGCCAAACTGGTGGACGAGGCTGGCATACCATTGATTTTAGTCGGTGACAGCCTGGGGATGGTAATACTGGGCTATGAATCGACCATTCCGGTGACTATGGATGAAATGATACATCACACCAGGGCTGTAGTTCGGGGCACCAAACAATCTATGGTAATAGGCGATATGCCGTTTATGACTTATCACACCAGCATAGCCGATGCTCTGCGTAACGCAGCACGATTTATCCAGGAGGGCGGTGCTCAGGCGATTAAATTGGAGGGCGGCGTAACCGTCGCCGATACAGTAAAGCGGATTGTGGAATGTGGCATACCGGTAATGGGACACATCGGGCTGACTCCGCAATCCGTTCATCAACTCGGAGGCCACCGGGTACAGGGTAAAACTCCTGAGGCTGCCGAGCGATTGCTCAAAGATGCTCAAGCTCTGGAACAAGCCGGCGCTTTCGCTGTTGTTTTAGAACTGGTGCCGGCACCTCTTTCGAAGCTAATCTCTCAGAAGCTAAGCATCCCCACCATCGGTATCGGCGCCGGACCTGACTGCGACGGCCAGGTGCAGGTAATCAGCGACCTTCTTGGCCTGTTTTCAGATTTTGTGCCCAAGCATGCCAAGCAGTATGCCAAATTAGCGGGTTCTATTAGAACCGCCCTCGCCGATTACATCGCCGAAGTCAAAGCTGGTAAGTTTCCCACCCCCCAAAATAGCTCTACCATAGATGAGAGCCTGCTTGAAGAGCTAGCGCGTGCCTGAAGAGCCATGCAAATAGCCAAAAGCATTGCCGAAATGAAGGCCGCGAGGATAAAGAGCCCTGGCTCCGTGGGCTTTGTACCTACCATGGGTTATCTTCACCAGGGGCATCTGGCTTTAGTCCGGCAAGCTCGAGCCGAGAACTCTGTAGTTGTAGTCAGCATCTTCGTCAATCCCACCCAATTCGGCCCCACCGAGGACTTCAAAACTTATCCCCGCGATACAGAGCGTGATCTGGACATGCTGCAAAAAGAAAAGACGGACGTCGTCTTCATGCCGTCAGTGGAAGAGATGTACCCTGACAGGTTCAGCAGTTGGGTGGATGTGCAAAAGGTTACAGACCGACTTGAAGGGTGTCACCGTCCGGGGCATTTCAAGGGAGTGGCTACCGTGGTCGCCAAACTATTTAACATCGTCGAGCCTATCCGAGCCTATTTCGGGCAGAAAGATGCCCAGCAAGCACTGGTCATCAAGAAAATGGTCGCCGACCTCAACATGAATCTCGAAGTAATAGTAGCGCCTACCGTCCGGGAGAGCGATGGGCTGGCTATGAGCAGCCGCAACGTTTACCTCAACCCTCAGGAGCGCCAGGCAGCTACTGTCCTGTTCAAGGCTCTGACACTGGCTCAAAACCTCTTGAAGAAAGGCGAGAGGAATGCCGAGACCGTGCGCCAACAAATGGCCTCACTCATCAGCCTGGAACCACTGGCGAAAATTGAATACGTCAGCATTGCCAACGCCGACACTCTGGAAGAACTGTCTAAAATCGAGAGGCCGGCGCTGGCTTCGCTGGCAGTTAGATTCAGCAAGACGAGGCTCATTGACAATATAATCCTGGCGTAAGAATCATTATTAACCGGCACTGGAGTACCTGCATCGCCGGTTCACCTGAAGAAAAAAGCACAATTCAGCTTGGGCGGCAATTGACCGAAACGGCTTTTTTTGCTAAACTTCAGATTTGGTTACTCACCTACGGGGAGGCTTATTTGCCCGATGAATTAGCTAAAATAGTGGCTGAATATAAGGGGGAGAGGGGAGCATTAATTCCAATTCTACAGAAGGTGCAGGAGAACTTCGGCTATTTACCTGAGGAGACAATCGCCGAAATCGCCAAGTCCTGCGGGATGTCCGAAAGCGAAGTCTTTGGAGTCGCGACTTTCTACGCCCAGTTTTACTTCACCGCCCGCGGTAAGCACACAGTAAAAGTTTGCCTGGGCACAGCATGCCACGTCCGCGGCGGCGAGCGAATTCTGGATGAAGTCAAGAGAGAACTTGACGTTGAGTCCGGAGGCACAACCAAAGATAACAAATTCAGCCTGGAGAGAGTAGCCTGCTTCGGCTCCTGTGCCCTAGCTCCTGTATTAGTCGTAGACAAAGATGTTTACGGGCGAATGACAGTGTCCAAGGCAAAGGACACCATAACCAAGTATGAATGAAGGTACGGCTCAGTGACTTTCGAGAAGATTCGAGAACAAGCAGTTTCGGAATGGAAGGCACTGCAATCTAGCAAGAAGCCATTGCTCTTAGTAGGCGCCGGAACCTGTGGCGGCGCTGCCGGGGTATTCAACGTGCTCCAAGCCATCGAAGAGGAACTGGCCCGACAAAAAGTCGAGGCTATTATTATTCGGGTCGGCTGCATGGGATTATGTTTTGCCGAACCGATGATCGGCATTGTTAAGCCGGGACGCCCACAAATCATCTACGGAGATTTAAATCCAGAGCTGGCTACCCAGCTTGTTAAGGACTACCTGGTAAACGATAACCCTCGCTCTGACCTGGCCATGGGCTATGTCGGTGAAGGTACCGTAGACGGCATTCCTTATTTGTTCGACCTGCCGGTGTTGAAGCCCCAAATCCGCTTAGTACTGCACAACTGCGGTTTCATCGACCCGGAAAAAATCAACCACTATATCGCCAACGGCGGTTACAGCGGCCTGGTCAAGGCTTTAAACATGTCACCCGAAGCCATAATTGAAGAGATTAAGAAGTCGGGACTGCGTGGTAGAGGTGGCGCCGGTTTTCCAACAGGGCAAAAATGGGATTTCTGCCGTAAAGCGCCGGGTAACGATAAATATATCATTTGCAATGCTGATGAAGGCGACCCGGGCGCCTTCATGAATCGCTCTCTTCTGGAAGGTGACCCTCATTCGGTACTGGAGGGTATGGCTATAGGCGCATATACCATAGGTGCCAACCATGGCTATATCTACTGCCGTGCCGAATATCCTCTGGCGTTGGAAAGACTCAGGCTGGCGCTCCGACAAATGGAAGAGTACGGCTTTATCGGAGATAACATCCTGGGCTCAGGCTTCGATTTTCATATAAAGATTAAAGAAGGGGCTGGAGCTTTCGTTTGCGGCGAAGAAACAGCCTTGATGGCTTCCATAGAAGGTAAGCGTGGTATGCCCCGTGCTCGACCTCCTTTCCCGGCAATATCAGGCTTATGGGGCAAACCGACAAACATCAATAATGTTGAGACCTGGGCAAACACAGCACGAATATTACAAAAAGGCAGCGAATGGTATGCCAGTTACGGCGCGGAAAAAAGCAAAGGGACGAAGACCTTTGCCCTTGTAGGCAAGGTTGAGCGCACCGGGCTTATTGAAGTGCCGTTGGGCATTACTCTGCGCCAAATTATCTACGACATAGGCGGCGGCATTCTTAAAGGCAAAGGGTTTAAAGCAGTGCAGACCGGTGGCCCCTCCGGCGGTTGCCTGCCACCGTCAATGCTGGATTCACCTGTTGACTATGAGTCGCTGGCTGCTGCCGGCTCAATCATCGGCTCCGGCGGCATGATTGTGGCTGACGAAGACACCTGTATGGTAGACCTGACGAGATACTTCCTTACTTTTACACAGGAGGAATCCTGTGGTAAATGTCCGCCCTGCCGGGTCGGTACACGGCAAATGCTTGGCATCCTTACCCGCATTACTCAGGGTGAAGGCAGGACAGGAGACATAGAGCAACTTGAGAGAATAGCCACCACAGTTAAGCAAGGCTCGCTCTGTGGTCTGGGCCAGACAGCACCTAACCCGGTGCTGACTACCATCCGTTATTTCCGCAATGAATATGAAGCCCATATCAATGAAAAACGCTGCCCGTCTCTGGCCTGCAAGAATTTGATTTCGTTTTATATCCTGCCCGAAAAATGTCAGGGCTGCATGCTCTGTATGCGCAATTGCCCGACTCAAGCTATCGCCGGCGGTAAGCGATTGGTCCATGTTATTGACCAGAATAAATGCATTAAATGCGGGACATGCATCGATGTCTGCCCGCCGCGCTTTGCTGCCGTAACCAAGGTGTCCGGCGAGCAAATCGAAGTCCCGCTGGAACCGGTACCTATAGGGTCATCCGCTTAACAGGAAGCTAATTATGGTTGTAGGTGAAGAAACAAAGGTTATAAACCTGACTATAGACGGGCAAGCGGTCAAGGCGAAGGAAGGCGCCACCGTACTTGAGGCAGCTCGCCAGGCGGGTATTTATATTCCAACCCTGTGTTACCATCCCAGTCTCACTCCATACGGAGCTTGCCGATTGTGCATCGTGGAGATTGAGAATTTGCGAGGATTTCCCACCGCCTGCACTACGCCAATTACTAAAGACATGACAGTACGAACCAATACGCTTCAGCTCCGCGAACTGAGACGCAACATTTTTGAACTCATCCTGGCTGAACACCCACAGCAATGCCTTACCTGCCCTAAGAATCTACGTTGTGAACTGCAAGAGCTTGCCTCCCGTATCGGAGTAGAGGAGCTTACCCTGCCACCTATTCGCAAAGATTTACCGGTTTACCAGGACAGCCCATTCTTTGAGCGAGACTATAACCTGTGTGTACTCTGCGGGCGCTGCGTCAGGGTCTGCCAGGAAGTAAGAGGGAATGGGGCAATAGCTTTTACCTATCGTGGCAGCCAGGCACTAGTTGGCACCGCTTTTAATAAGACGCTACTGGACTCGGGATGTCAATTCTGTGGAGCTTGTGTTGATGTTTGTCCCACGGGCGCCCTGATTGACCGTTCCAGCAAATGGCTGGGAATACCCGAACGCTCAGTGGTCAGCACATGCCCTTATTGCGGAGTCGGCTGCCAGCTAAGCCTCGAAGTAAACGGAGGCAAGGTCTCGCGCTCAGTTCCTGTCCTAGAAAACTCAGTCAACCAGGGCCAGGCCTGCGTCAAAGGTCGTTTTGGCATAGCCGAATTCGTTCATCATTCTGAACGCCTGACTACGCCTTTAGTACGAAGAAATGGTGAACTTGTTGAGGTAAACTGGGACGAGGCCTTTGACATGGTAGCCGATAAGCTGAATAAATATAAGGGAAATCAATTTGCTTTTATCGCTTCTGCTAAGTGCACGAACGAAGAGAATTACGTGGCACAAAAGTTCACGAGAATGGTGATGCAAACCAACAATGTGGACCACTGTGCCCGTCTCTGACATTCCCCAACGGTGGCCGGTCTGGCCGCCAGTTTCGGAAGCGGTGCTATGACAAACTCTATAAGTGAGATCAAAGATGCTGCCTGCATCTTAGTCATAGGCAGTAATACTACCGCCGGGCATCCGGTAATTGCACTGGAGATAAAGAAGGCGGTGCGTAATGGTGGCAGGCTTATTGTTGCCAATCCTCGAGAGATTGAGCTTTGCCGACATGCTGACGTATGGCTGCGACAGGTTCCGGGCAGTGATGTGGCTCTGCTTATGGGCATGATGAAGGTTATATTGGACGAGGGATTGGCTGATTTGAGCTTCATCAGTGAATGTTGCGACAACTTCGATGCCTTCAAGGAATCATTGCAGAATTTCGACCTCGATTTCGTGGAAAAGACTACAGGGGTGCCGCGAGATACCATCGCTGAGGGAGCTAGATTATATGCTACATGTAAACCGGCAACCATAATCTATGCCATGGGCATTACCCAGCATAGTCACGGCACGGACAACGTGATGGCAGTCGCCAACCTGGCCATGTTAACCGGCAATATGGGTAGGCCGTCAACCGGCGTAAATCCTCTGCGAGGGCAGAACAATGTACAAGGTGCATGTGACATGGGCGCTTTGCCTAATGTTTACACCGGTTACCAAAGAGTCGACAACCCGGACATTCAAAAAAAGTTTGAGATTGCCTGGAGAAGCGACTTAAATCCAACTCCGGGACTAACCTTAACTGAAATGCTCGATGCCGCTTACGATGGGAAAATTAAAGCTATCTATGTAATGGGAGAAAACCCGATATTGAGCGATGCCGATGCCAATCACACTGAGAAGGCACTGAAAAAACTCGAGTTCCTGGTAGTTCAGGACCTCTTTCTCACCGAAACTGCCCGTCTGGCTGACGTTGTTTTACCGGCGGTCAGCTTCGCCGAAAAAAATGGCACCTTTACCAATACCGAACGACGTATACAACGAGTTAGGAAAGCAATAGAACCCGTGGGCAACTCCAAGCCTGACTGGTGGATTATATGTCAGCTAGCCAGGAAAATGTCCGACAAGGATTTCGACTTCGAGAATCCGTCTGAGATAATGGAAGAAATTGCAAGATTGACGCCCAGCTACGGTGGCGTCATCTATGAGCGGCTGGAAGAATGTGGTCTGCAATGGCCTTGTCCAACTAAAGACCACCCGGGGACGCCCATATTGCACGTGGGTAGATTTGTCTGCGGTCTGGGAAAATTCGCACCGCTGCAATACAAGCCGCCTGCCGAATTACCTGACAAAGAATATCCTTTGGTACTTACCACAGGACGAAATCTGTATCACTATCACACCGGCACCATGACGCGTAAGGTTGCCGGACTCAATACCATTGAACCTGAGGGAGTTATAGAGATAAATCCGTCAGATGCATCTTCGCTGAAAATTAAAGACGGCGACAAAGTCAAGGTGGTTTCGCGCCGTGGCGAGGTAATAACTAAGGCAAAAGTCACTGAGGAATCACCGCCGAAAGTTGTCTACATGACTTTCCATTTCGCTGAGAGTGCTGCCAATCTATTAACCAACGCGGCATTAGACCCGGTAGCTAAAATCCCAGAGTTTAAAGTTTGTGCTGTTCGCATCGAGCGGGTTCGAAAAAACAGCCGGGCTCGCCGGTGACATCCGGAAGGTAGCAATACCATGACAACCGATTTAATAGAACAGATGAGAGAGATACTTGCCCCCTTTCAAGGTCGTCAGGTCATATTGATACCAGCTCTACAGGCTGTGCAAGATAAATTTGGCTATTTACCAGAAGTGGCAATGGAGGAAATCGGACGCATTGCAGGTCTATCAGCAAATGTAGTCTACGGCGTAGCCAGCTTCTATGCACAATTCAGGACAACCCCTATAGGCAAAAAACATGTTGCGGTATGCCAGGGTACTGCCTGCCATGTGCGCGGAGGCGCCAGAATCCTGGAAGCTATTGAACGCGCCATCGGTATTAAAGCGGGGGAAACGACACCTGACCTGCAATATAGTCTTGAGACCGTGGCTTGCATAGGAGCCTGTGCACTCGCCCCGACATTGAGAATAAACGAAGACACGCATGGCAAATTAACAACCAATGAAGTCGAACAGCTTTTCCCAAAAACAGCCAGACAAGAGGAGATCTCTAACTCGTAATGGAAACGCGACTGAATAATGAGTATAAAATCCTGGTTTGCCAGTCAACAGGCTGTGAATCTTCTAAATCTGACAAAATTACTCAGGCGCTTGAGACCCAGATTAAGCAGCTAGAGCTGTCAAAAAATGTCCAGGTAAAATTTACCGGCTGTCACGGTTTTTGTCAGCAAGGCCCCATTGTAATCGTAGAGCCTGAGGGTGTCTTTTATACCCAGGTTAAAGAAGAAGATGTGCCGGAAATCCTGAAATCCCACATTGTAGACGGAAAATACGTAGAACGATTGTTTTATCATAACCCTGTCACAGGCGAAGCTATTTCCCTGTATAAGGATGTTCCATTTTACAGCCGACAACAACGCCTCATATTGCGCAACTGCGGGCATATCAACCCGGAAAAAATTGACGACTATCTGGCTACTGGTGGCTACGCGGCACTTAAAAAAGCCATATTCGAAATGAAGCCCCCACAAATTATCGAGGAGATTACCCGTTCGGGACTGCGGGGTAGAGGTGGCGCCGGATTCCCAACAGGAAAAAAATGGGAGGAGGCGTATAAAGCAAAAGAGCAGCCAAAATATGTGGTTTGCAATGGCGATGAAGGTGACCCGGGTGCCTTCATGGACCGCTCAGTCCTGGAAGCCGACCCTCATTCTGTTCTCGAAGGAATGGCTATCGCCGGCTATGCCATCGGCACGCCCTACGGTTATATATACGTTCGTGCAGAGTATCCCCTGGCGGTGAAACGGTTGCGTATGGCTATAGTGCAGGCCAAAGAGCAAAAGCTGATGGGAAGCAATATCATGGGCGGCGAGTTCAGCTTCGATGTCGAGATAATGCAGGGTGCCGGTGCCTTTGTCTGTGGCGAAGGTAGTGCCCTTATGTACTCAATAGAAGGCAAAAGAGGAATGCCACGGGTAAGACCTCCGCGGTCGGTAGCCTCAGGACTCTGGAGCAAACCCACTTCTCTGAATAATGTCAAAACATACGCCACTGTGCCTCTTATTATAAATAGAGGGGCCGACTGGTTCAGAAGCATAGGCACCGAGGGCAGCAAAGGAACCGCCGTTTTTGCCATTACGGGGAAGATAGCTAATAGCGGTTTGATCGAAGTACCAATGGGAACCATTCTCCGCGAGGTCGTCTTCGATATCGGAGGCGGCGTCCAGGAGGGTAAAAAATTCAAAGCAGTCCAAACAGGTGGCCCCTCAGGCGGTTGTTTACCGGAGACTTTATTAGACCTACCTATCGACTTCGAATCGTTAACTCAAGCCGGCTCTATGATGGGGTCCGGTGGCATGGTCGTAATGGACACGGACACCTGCATGGTAGACCTGGCACAATTCTTCCTCAAGTTCTGTTCCAACGAATCCTGCGGTAAGTGTGTACCATGCCGTGAAGGGCTGCCCTTGATGATTGACATCATGAAGAAAATAACTCAAGGTGAAGGAGAGCCGGATGATATCAAGCGCCTGATTAATTTGGGCGGGACAATACGTAGCGGCTCCCTCTGCGGGCTGGGAACCACTGCACCCAACCCGGTGCTATCGAGTATTCGCTATTTTGAGGACGAGTGGAAGGCTCATGTCATTGATAAAATATGTCCGGCACTGGTATGCCGGTCTCTTATAAACTTTTATATACTGCCCGATAAATGTGCTGGCTGTGGTATCTGTGCCAGGGCTTGCCCCGTCGAGGCGATCAGCGGCGGCAAGAGAATGATACATGTCATCGACCAGGAAAAATGCATCAAATGCGCCACTTGCCTCGAGAAGTGCCCCGACCGCTTCAGCGCCGTAGTTAAGGTGACTGGAGAACATATTACGGTGCCTAAAGAGCCGGTACCGGTCGGCACATAGTAGAAGTGACGGTAAACAATGGATACGATAAATTTAACTATAGACGGTATACAGGTTAAGACTACCAGAGGCAAAAGGATTCTGGAAGCGGCGCTGGATGCCGGTATTTATATACCTAACCTTTGCGTATTACGAGACATTAAGCTGCCTTTCGGGGCTTGCCGGCTCTGCCAGGTCCAAATAGAAGGCAGACGGGGCACTATTACCGCATGCAGTGAGCCGGCAGCCGATGGTATGGTGGTTCATAGCAATACGCCTGAAGTCAACTGCCTGCGCCGAGAAATTCTCGAAATAATGCTGGCCAGACATCCACACGAATGTCTCACTTGCTGGCGAAAGGAGCGCTGCCAGCCGTTCGATATTTGCCTGCGTAATGTAGCAGTAACCGAACGTTGTGTCACCTGCCCCAAAAATAGACACTGTGAACTCCAGAAAGTGGCTGATTTCATTGGCCTCGAAACAATGCCCTTCCCCTATACTTCCAAAGGACTGCCCGTGGAAATGGAGAATCCTTTCATCGTGCGCAACAACAACCTTTGTATTCTGTGCGGTCGCTGTATTAGAGTCGACCAGGAGATATTGGGCTTTGAAGCTATTGCCTTCAATCTGCGGGGAGCCAGGACCTATATCGGCGGCGCCTTCGGTAAACCTCTTATCGAGTCAGGATGTACGTTCTGCGGCTCCTGTGTAGAGGTATGTCCTACAGGCGCACTTATGGACCGCGGCGATAAATGGAATCGAGGGGATGAGCGTGAAGCTCTTTCTGTTCGTTGCAAATATAACTGTCCCGCCAGGATGGATGTGCCCCGCTTCATACGCTTCATCAGAGGAAAAAAATATGCGGAGGCGGTCGCTGTTATTCGCGAGAGTGTCCCATTTGCGGCTGTCTGCAGCCTGATTTGTGAGCATCCTTGCGAAAGTGAAGGTGCCTGCCGCCGCGGCGACCTCGACCAGCCTGTTGCCATTAGAGACTTGGAGCGCTTCGCCGTCGAACGCTCCGGTAAGTACGAACCCTTAGATGGCTCAAGAGTTGCGCCATCAGGCAAAAAGATAGCTATCGTCGGCTCAGGGCCCGCAGGACTTACCGCAGCTTATTACCTGGCCAAAAAGGGCGGACATGACGTGACTGTGTTTGAGAGTCTTAGTCAGCCTGGTGGCATGATGCGAGAAATACCTGAATATGTTCTGCCTAGCGATATCCTGAATGCTGAGATAGAAGGCTTGTTAAAGCTGGGTATTAAAATAAAGACTCAATCGAAAGTAGTATCTATTGATAAGTTATTTGAGAAAGGCTTCGACGCTGTTCTTCTGGCTACCGGCGTCACGGAGGAAACCACAGAAGTAGCTGGGGGAAAAGGTAGAAAAGGCGTCTTTACCGGCGGTAATGCGTTTACCGGAAAAGTATCATTTATTGAAGCTGTGGCAGCGGGTAGACAAGCAGCCGTCTCTATCGACCGGTATTTAGGCAGCAGCGGAAATATAAGCGAGGTTCTAGCGCCAATAACCGAGGGCGTACCGCGTGTGGGTAGAATTGATAACTTCGCTCAACGGCGGCGGCAAGAGATGCCGGCAGCGAAGCCAGCTAAGCAGATTCGTAACTTTAACCAGGTGGAACTCGGTTTCAGCGACGACCTGGGACAAGAAGAGGCAAAGCGGTGCATGGGCTGTGACCTCAGATTTTCTGTGGCCCGCATGATGGCCGGCCCGGAAGGCAAGGCTATCAAGACCTTGGTGCGTTCTTAGACAAAGAGACAAATCAGTCTCATTGGGGGCATTTATGTTTAAGATTGTGGCTAAAGAAAAGCTATGTCCTGTAATTGACTTCGTCAAAGTCGAGGCGCCTGCCGTAGCCAAAAAGGCTAAAGCAGGCCAATTCGTAGTTATCCGTGTTGATGAGGTTGGCGAACGCATTCCACTTACCTTAGCTGATTGGGACGAGAAAGAAGGAACCCTCAGCCTGGTGGCAATGCGAGTGGGAACCACTACCTATAAATTCGCTGCTCTAAATGCTGGCGACTATATACTGGACTTGAGCGGTCCTTTAGGATTGCCCTCGGAGATAGAGAATTTCGGCACCGTAGTCTGCGTTGGCGGGGGCGTGGGCGTGGCCCCGGTATTTCCCGTAGCCAGAGCCCTTAAACAAGCGGGAAATGAGGTTATCACCATAATGGGTGCCCGAAGCAAAGACCTTCTCTTCTGGGAAGACCGGCTACAAAGCGTTAGCGACGAACTGATAATTACCACTGATGATGGCTCCTACGCTCGAAAGGGCTTGGTGACTGGCCCACTGAAGGAAGTGCTGGAACGAGGCAAGCGAATCAGCCGTGTTATCGCCATTGGCCCGGCGGTAATGATGAAATTCTGCTCTTTAACCACCAAGCCTTTTGGTGTCACCACCATCGTTAGTCTCAACGCCATTATGGTCGATGGCACCGGCATGTGCGGCTGCTGCCGCGTCTCCATAGACGGAGTTACCAAGTTTGTCTGTGTCAACGGGCCCGAATTCGACGGGCACCACGTCGATTGGGACCTGTTGTTTAAACGCCAGCGAATATTTTGCGATGAAGAAAAACGCTCGCTTGAATTGTGGAAAGCCCGCCACGGTCAGACCGGAGAATAAGCGTGGAAGAAAAAGTCAAACCAAAGCTTGATTTGAATAGAGTGGCTATGCCCCGCCAGGAGCCGAAGGTAAGGGCTAGAAACTTTAACGAAGTGGCACAAGGTTATACGTGGGATATGGCGCTCCAGGAAGCGGTCAGATGTATTCAATGCCCTAAGCATCCCTGCATCAGCGGCTGTCCGGTAAATGTAGACATCCCCGATTTCATTAAGGCAATTCGGGATAATAATATGCCTGAGGCAGTTCGGATACTAAAAAGCAAAAACGCGCTGCCCGGCGTCTGCGGTCGCGTCTGCCCTCAGGAGTCACAATGCGAGGAGGTCTGCACTCTGGCTAAAAAGAAAGCGCCGATTGCTATCGGCCGCCTGGAAAGATATGTGGCAGATTGGGAACGGGAACACAAAGCCGAAAAGACTTCGTCCCCAAACCCGCCACCGCCAACGGGTAAAAAAGTGGCTGTCATCGGTTCTGGCCCTGCCGGACTCACCTGTGCCGCCGATTTAGCCAGGCTGGGTCACCAGGTAACTATTTTCGAATCAAGCCACGTCGCCGGCGGTGTGTTGACATACGGTATCCCCGAGTTCAGGTTGCCCAAGGCCATTGTCAACGAAGAGGTCGATTATGTCAAGTCACTGGGCGTGGAGATCAAGCTCGATTCAGTGATGGGCAAACTAGCCACCGTGGATGAATTATTAGACAGCGGCTATGAAGCGGTCTTCCTGGGTACCGGCGCAGGTCTGCCCATGCTGCTCAATATACCCGGTGAGAACCTCAATGGAGTATTCACAGCCAACGAGTTCCTGACACGCGTGAACCTGATGAAAGCCTATCTCTTCCCTGAATATGATACACCGATAAAGATAGGAAAGAAGGTAGCTGTAATAGGCGGTGGCAATGTAGCCATGGATGCCGCTCGTTGTGCTCTGAGACTTGGAGCCGATGAGGTTTACATTCTGTATCGTCGCTCCAGAGTCGAGATGCCGGCACGACGTGAGGAAGTGGAAAACGCTGAGGAAGAAGGGATTATCTTCAAGTTCCTCGTAAACCCGAAACGGTTTATAGGTAATGATGAGGGCTGGATTTCAGCGGTTGAGTGCTACGAGATGGAACTTGGGGAATCTGATGCCAGCGGTAGACGCCGCCCCATCATAAAAGAGGGCAGCGAGTTCATTATAGAATCTGATGTTGCCATCGTGGCACTCGGGACTACCCCCAATCCTCTCATTCCGTCAACCACAAAAGGGCTGGAAACTGGAAAAAACGGTACTGTAGTGGCTGATGAGGAAACCGGAAAGACGGTAAAAGACGGGGTCTGGGCGGGTGGTGATGTCGTCACCGGTTCTGCCACCGTTATCAGCGCCATGGGTGCCGGAAAACGAGCGGTTACCTCTATAGACGCCTATTTAAAAAGTACCAAATTCCAAACAAATACAAGTACCCAAATCTAAATTTTAGCTTTTGCCTTTTGGCTTCTGATTTTTGACTTGAAGTTTGATTTAGCGGTGCCCTTCGGGCGGGACGGAACTAACAGGCTTCTTATCTCTGCTTTCAACTGCCCAACCTCAAATGGCTTGGTAATAAATGGTGCTCCTGCCTTGGCCAGAAAAGCTTCGGTGTCTGCGCCCATGACATCGCCGGTGATGAAGACCACTCGCTTTGCTAACGACAACCCAATCTCACGAATATGGGCATAGAGCTGGCTGCCACTCATGCCTGGCAATTTTACATCCAGCATGATGAGGCTATACCTGTGGCTCTTAATTTTGTTCAATGCATCCCTGCCATCGTCCGTGGTCTCTACCTTATAGCCTTCTTCCTCCAAAATTTGGCTTAACAACCGCCTTACCACCGGCTCATCATCAACTACCAGTATTTTGGTTCTGGCCGCTGCTTTTGTTTTAGGTGTTGCTTTTAGCCGCCTGGTTGGGCGTCTTTTCTCAGCAACTACTGGCAATTCTACGATGAAGGTAGCCCCCTTACCCGGCTTGCTTTCAGCCCATATCCTGCCTTCGTGCTCGGTTATCATTCCATGGCAGATGCTTAAACCAAGCCCGGTCCCCTTACCTACCTCCCTGGTGGTAAAGAAGGGGTCAAATATCTTTTCCAGGTTCTCCTTAGCTATCCCCGGCCCATCATCTTTGAAGCATATCCGGATATTATTATCTGCACGTTGCGTCTTGATTGTCAGTCTCCCCTTACCGTGAGCTAATTTCATCTCCGTCTCAGCGTTTATGAGCAAATTGAGGAACACCTGCTGAAGCTGGCCGGGGTCGGCAATGGTCAAAGGCAGGTCAGGAGCAAGCTTGGTAGTAACTTTTATGTTGCTCGTCTCCGTTTCATAGGCCCGCAGACGTAAGCAAACTTCTATAACCTGGTTAATATCAACAACAGTTCGCTCCGGCTTGGTCTGGCGGGCGAATTTGAGCAGCCCCTTCACGATATCAGCCACTCGCTTCGCCCCACTATGAATAACCTCTAAATCGCTTTTAATATGCTCTGGAACGTCCTCCTGCATCAGCAATTCGGCATAACCGATAACACCCGTCAGCGGGTTATTTATCTCGTGGGCAACGCCGGCGGCTAACTCGCCAACAGAAGCCAGGCGGCTGGCAAGCTGAGCCTTTTGCTCAAATTCTCTCCTCTCTTCTTCTGCCTTTTTCCGTTCACTGATGTCCCGCATGACTCCCAATAGACCTACAGGCCGATTATCCAGGCCACGTATGAAATTCATCTTCAGCTCTGCCCATAAGGTGGAACCATCACGGCGAAGAAACTCAACTTCAAGTGTCCGCGACCGGGTCAGGTCTTGCGGCGTGGTGTTTGCTATGGCCAGTTCCTCAGCAAGAATCTTAATGGCCAACTCTTGCGAAGAGGGCGTCAGAAGTTGCCCTATTGACAGGGATATAACCTCCTCGGCGGTACGGTCTCCGAGATATTTAATGGACGGGCTGACATAGGTAAACCGCAAATCCATGTCCGTAGCCCATATGACATCTCTCACGTTTTCCGCCAGCAGCCGATAATGTACTTCACTCTCCCGCAGCGCCTCCTCCGCCAGCTTACGCTCGGTTATATCGCGGAAATTCACGACAACGCCACGTACAGCGGGATGATCAAGAAGGTTGCGCCCGACCACATCAATAGTACGCCATGACCCATCTCCATGCTGTGCTCTTACCTCAACGTGGGTTGAACTAGCGGGGTTCATCAAAAGATACTTAAATTTTTCGCTGACAAGAGCCATGTCATCGGGATGAACATCCTTGAACATATCTCTGCCTACTTCCTCAGCTGGATCATGTCCCCAGATAGTTTGGTAGTTGGGACTCTGGTACTGCACAGCTCCAAGTGAATCAACAATAGTAATGAGATCTGATGAATTTTCAATAAGCGCCCGGAAATGTTCTTCCCTCTGCCGCAGCGTCTCCTCCGCCTGCTTGCGCTCGGTGATATCCTGATAAATCACCTGGAATTGCCTTTGGCCATTCCACAGCACTTCCCCGCGGGACACTGCTAGATGTCGAACTTGACCATCTTTACGCACAATGCCGATTTCATAATTAGTGGGGACATGTTTCCCCATTTTCCTGTCCCCTACCCTTTTCCTGTGCTCAGCATAGCTCTCAGGTGTGTAACGCTGTTTTCTAGGCACAGCTTCCAGTTGCTTAAAACTACTGTAGCCATATATACCCAGAAAAGCCCGATTGGCGTAAAGAGTCTTCCCATCTTCATTGACAATGCGTATGCCTAAAGGCGAGTTTTCTATCGAATCGCGGAAGTTTTGCTCCGAGAGGCGCAGCGATTCCTCAGCCTGTTTGCGCTCAGAGATGTCACGGACGACAGCTTGCATTGCCGGCTTGCCCTGGTAAATTAAAGGAGCCGCCCTCACCTCAACATCAATCTCTGTGCCATCAAGCCGAAGGAACTTTTCTTCAACAGTGGGAGATGCCATCCCCGTTTCCAGTGCGTTATGTATTCTCTGGGCGACGATTTCGCGATAGTTGGGGTGGATGAAGTCCATTAAAGGTTTCCCAATGATTTGGTCAGCGCTCGAAGCGCCAAATAACTTCAGCCCGGCACTATTTATAAAGACATGTTTGCCTTCGCTGGCAACAAAAATGGCTTCGGGAGACAGCTCTACCAGAGAGCGATAGCGCTCCTCGCTTTCGCGCAGTGCCTCCTCTGCCCGCTTGCGCTCGGTGACATCATGCAATATCGTCTGAACAAACTTCTTATCCCCAATAGGGGCCAGTTTGCAGGTTATAAGTGCATAGTATTGGGTGCCATCTTTACGCTTTAGTCGTATTGAATAATCAATAACAGTACCAAGTTGGCTGAGTTCTTGTAGCAACACCTCTCTATCTGCCTTATCTACGTACATATCGGCCACATTAATCCTATTGAACTCCTCAGCCGAATATCCGGTAATGGACTCCATAGCCTTGTTAAGAGTTATCACCTTCCCCTCGAGAGAGGTAAAGCCAATTCCAATTGGCGCATTATCAAAGATAAGGCGATACCACTGCTCGCTCTCTCTCAAAGCTTCCTCTAACTTTTTGCGCTCGGTTATATCCCTAACGTAAACGCAAAGACCGTTTGTCGTAGGGTAGGCGTTGATTTCAAAAACTAAATCCCTACCGTCGATAGGAAAGTTATTGATTAGATGTTGAGGTTTTTTAGTTGTCAGCGCTCTTCGGTAGGCACTCTGAGCTCTTCTAGTAGCTTCCGTATCCGGGAAAAGGTCGTAGAGATGTTTCCCCAGCGCATCTTTAGCCAAGACGCCAGTTAGTTCCTCACTGGCTTTATTCCAATAGATATACCTCAAATCTTCATCCAGAGCAAAGAAGATGTCGGTGATGCTTTCAGCAAGCTCTCTGTATTTCGCCTCGCTTTCCGCCAGGGCTTCTTCAACTTTCTTCCACTCGGTGATATCATTAATCAAATACAGAAGAGCTGGTCTCCCTTCCCAGGTCAATGTAGACCAGGAGAAGTCCATCCACCTTACCTTTCCAAGTTTGTCTAAAATCCTGACAGGTGCCACCTGGGTAGACTCATCGCCTATCAACCTTCTGGAATAATTCTCAATTGCTATCTGGCGGTCATCCGGGTGGATAAACTCCACGAAAGGTCTTGATGTTAATTCCTCTTGAGAATAGCCGGTAACCTCGACGGCTTTGAGGTTGCTGAACTTGGATATGTTATCCTGGACAACGACTATTATTTCATTGGCATTGTCTATGAGTGCCCGATATCTAGCCTCAGATATCCGCAGCACCTCCTCGACCCGTTTACGCTCGGCTTCTGAGGCTTCCAGTTCGGCAATTCGCTGGCGCAATTGCGCCAGCTCATCGATTAGCTGTCCTATGTCCTTATCCGCATCTTTCATCTGCCTCCTACCCTTTCGAAGCTGTAATATATGAGTACAATATTTCTACTATCTTTCACACAATATGTCAAGTTACACAGTCCACACATTAAATCCCAAGTACCAAATTCCGAATTCAAAACAAATACTAAGCACAAATGACCAAATGTCAGATATCTGAATTTCCGCCGTTGTCTTCTGTTATTCTGAGCACAGCGAAGAATCTCAGTGGTTGTAGAATTCAGTTCAGGCGATATTCCTCAGTAGCTTAGCTCCCTCAGCATTACAGCTTTTGCCACCTCTCACTAACCCAACCACTTGACGAGACCGGATTCAAATGAAAATGAAACTAATACAAAACTTGACAAACCACAAACAAACACTTACAATACCTGCCAATTTAATAAAGCAAAGGCTGGGAACAGGACTAGTAGGCCTTTAAGCGAAGCTATAGAGAGTCAGGCAAGGTGGAAGCTGACGCGAGCGCAAAAGCTGAATGGACCTGGGAGCCGCAAACCGAAAGGCTGAACTAGCACGAGTAGGCTTTGACGCAAAGGGTAGCGTTATTATAACCTGGGGTATCGGTATAGTATGTTATAGCGGTACCTGAATGAGATGGTCGAAAGACCAATAAGGGTGGCACCGCGAAGATTAAGCCTCTCGCCCCTTAGGCGAGAGGCTTTGTATTTTGAAGGAGGTTATGTAAATGACAATAATTAGATGGATGTGGCCCCCCGAGGGCCAATGACAACTGGCTAAAACTATCATGTATTAAAAATTTAAAGGAGAAAAATGAAAGGTCAAGAAACCAAAATCACACTAACCGAAAAGGAAATGCCCACAACGTGGTACAACATCTTGCCCGACCTACCCAAGCCGCTACCACCGCTGCTGCACCCGGGGACCGGGCAACCTACTCCACTACCTCCCCCACTTTTCTCCAAAGGTATGCAGGAGCAGGAATTCAGCAAAGAGAGAAACATCGAAATCCCCGACGAGGTGCTGGATATTTACAAGCTGTGGCGGCCAACGCCCGTAATTCGCGCCTACCGCCTGGAAAAGGCGCTCGATACGCCGGCTAAAATCTTCTATAAATATGAGGGGGTTAGCCCGGCTGGCAGCCACAAGTTGAACACGGCTGTGGCCCAAGCCTACTACGGCAAGAAAGACGGCATAAAGCGCTTCGCTACTGAGACCGGTGCCGGCCAGTGGGGCAGTGCTCTGGCATTGGGCTGTGCCTTCTTTGGCATCGAATGCAAGGTATATATGGTCAAGGTGAGCTATAACCAGAAGCCCTACCGCCGTATATTGATGGAGACCTGGGGAGCCAAGTGTGTGCCCAGCCCCAGTCAGGACACCGAAATAGGGCGCAAAATTCTGGCTGAGGACCCCAATTCACCGGGAAGCTTGGCTATCGCCATAAGCGAGGCTATAGAGGACGCCTTCGGCCGCGAGGACACTTATTATTCCATAGGCAGCGTCATCAACTCTGTCCTGCTACACCAGACAATAATCGGTGAAGAGGCCAAGAAACAGATGGAGAAGGCAGGCCTCTATCCTGATATCATCGTGGGCTGTATCGGTGGCGGCAGCAACTTCGCGGGCATGTTCTTGCCCTTCGTAAAGGATAAAATCCAAGGCAAAAAGCCGGACCTGCGCATCATCAACGTAGAACCTCAAGCCTGCCCCAGCATAACCAAAGGGATGTATGCCTGGGATTACGGTGATGTCTGCGGAATGGCGCCAATTGCTAAAATGTTCACCTTAGGCCATACCTTCATTCCACCTGGAATCCACGCCGGCGGACTTCGCTACCACGGCATGGCGCCGATAATCAGCCATCTTCACAAGCTAGGATTTGTCGAAGCTAAGGCAGTGCCCCAGGTGGCAACCTTCCAGGCGGGCGTTCAGTTCGCTCGCACCGAGGGCATCATCCCGGCGCCGGAGCCAAACCACGCCATAAGAGTAGTCATAGACGAAGCGCTGGCTTGTAAGAAGTCTGGCGAGTCCAAAACCATACTACTCGCCCTCAGCGGTCATGGACATTTCGACCTGGCGGCTTACGACGAGTATCTCAGCGGAAAGCTTCAGGATTATGATTATCCCGCAGAGAAAGTGAAAGAAGCCTTGACGCATCTGCCCAAGGTAGAGTACGTAGAGGCATAGTTCAAGCGTAAAAAAACTATTTTCAGTTCCCCTTCCCCCTGCTCCCACACCGGGGGAGGGGGAATTGTAGCCCAGATTTAGACTTTGGTGGAGCTTGATAAGGGTGAGGCTAGAGGGTAATTTTCATACCTTCGTAGCCAATATCTATACGTATTTTAAGTTCCCGAGCTACTCTTTTTACCTCCTGCCTGACCTCTCTCTCAGCCTGCGGAGGGATATGAATGACAACTATTCGTGGCAAATATCCTTTAGTTTGACGGAACTGTATCAGCTCCTCTTTAAGAAGCTCGGGTGATAAATGACCGACGCTTTTAAGAAAGTCCTGAGACTTGTTTATGCCGGAGACCTCAATTATGAGCAACCGAGGCGAAATATGCTGCCAGCAAGCTTCCAGCCCGGGACCTGTATCACCGGTATAGAACAGACTCTTTCCATCCTTAGATGTAATCTGAAATCCTACAGAGGGCACTGCATGCCGTACCGGCACTGGTAATACGTCATAGCCAAGAATATTTTGCGGCTGCAGCGGCTCTATTACTTTTAGCTGCAGACAAGGCTTCTCCCTGGACGGCCATTTAGAGAAGTCAGCATACATCTTGCCGTCTAGAAGGCAGAAGTTCAGGACGTCCAAAGTCTGGCTCAAGGCATATATATCAACCGGTGATGGGAATGTGGCGCCATTGGCTCCAAGCGTAACCAAATCTCGGCTATGGTCGAAGTGATGATGCGTGAGCAAAACTGCTCTCACCCTTTGCTGCTCCGACAGAGACAGGCTCGAGGTAAGACCGCCGGCATCCAAAGCTAGAATGCCATCAATAAGAAGGGATACCATCCGCAGACCCTTAACCTCCCCGCTGTGTGCACCTAGAATTTGCACTTTCAACTTGCATGTCTCCGATTTAAATATTGACCGTGAGTTTCAAGACCTGAATCGCTGTCCTGTTGTCTTGTTAGCCAGTCAATCATTATGTACCAGCCAATCGTAGGAATCAAGTCAGTTTTGTATCAAAAGGAAGCTTGTGCTAAAATTCCCGCACTTTGAATAACAGGAAGGTTATCATGAAACAAGTCTTAATCGTCTTATTAATGTTGAGTTTGGTAGTAAGCATGACTGGCTGTGTAATCACAGTGCCCAATGTTACGGCGCCATCACCCCCACAAAACCAAACGCCAGCGACGTCCACTCCCAAACAACCGCTCGACACAGGTTGGTCGCCGCCACAACCACAAACCGAGGCACCAACACTACCCAGCATTGCTGACGTAGTTGAGAAGGTCTACCCCTCAGTAGTGGCAATAAATACCGAAGTTGTGACTATGGACGTGTTTCGAACACCTCTTACACAAAAAGGCGCCGGCTCGGGCTGGATTATAGACAAAGATGGCATAATTGTGACTAATAACCATGTCGTCGAGGGAGCTAAAAAGGTAACCGTAGAATTAAGCGACGGCAGAACCTTTGAGGTAGACCCCAAAAACATAAACACAGACCAGTTGACAGACCTGGCCGTTATAAAGATTGATGCCAATAACTTGCCCGCAGCCAGTGTGGGTGACTCAACAAAGCTTAGAGTCGGAGACTGGGTAGTAGCCATCGGCAATCCTTTAGGTGAAGGAATAAGAGCTAAAGAAGGCACTGTAAGTGGCCTGAGAGTATCTTTAGAAGTGGAGCAAGGGCAGACTCTGGATGACCTGATTGAAACCTCGGCGGCTATTAATCCAGGTAATAGCGGCGGCCCTTTGGTCAATATGAAAGCTGAGGTCATCGGTATCACCAGCGCCAAAGTGGCTGCGGTTGGAGTCGAAGGCTTAGGCTATGCTATAAGCGCCAAAACCGCCATACCGATCATCGAACAGTTAATTACACAAGGCTATATAGTCCGTCCCTGGCTTGGGGTCACACTGTATACTGTCGACCAATACGTCGCCACGATTAACCGCCTACCGGTTAACCAGGGTGTGGTTGTAGCCTACGTGAAGCCAGGTAGCCCGGCGGCAGAAGCGGGCTTGCAGGAGTTTGATGTAATCACTAGATTCAATGGTAAAGAGGCAACTACGGCTGAGGACCTAATAAACACCATACACGAATCGCAAATTGGAGATGAAGTCACCATAACCTTCGTTAGAGGCAACGAGACAAAGACAACAAGTGTCCGCTTGATACAAAGTCCTTCCCCGGGTGGCTAAGACAGGTAACTTGGTAACAACCTTCAGGCTGCCTTCTTGATGCACAGTGAGATTTCGTAACTGGAAATGCGAAACTTTTCGATATAACTTCCATCGGGAGGCACTGCCGAAACGAGCTCCCGGGTCAACGTTTCCTGCTTGATATAGTCGGCGAATTTGTTCATAACCAGCTGAATTGAATCCCCACCATCATAATAGGTAACGATATGGTCGGCGATGTCCAGACCTGCTGAGCGGCGCATGGTCTGCAAACGCCGTACTACCTCTCTGGCCATCCCTTCAGCCTCTAATTCAGGCGACAATTCAGTTGCCACTGCCACACAGTAGTCACCCTCAGCGGCAGAAGCGTAACCAGGTCTGTCACTAATCTCTTCTGCTTCACGAAAATCCACTTCTTTGACATTGAGTTCGTCCAATATCTGATGGGTTAGCTTCTGCAAAGCTTTCTTTTCTCCGGCTGATTTCACTTTGACCAATGCCTTTGCCAGGGGTTGGCGCACCTTTACGCCAGCTTTCGCCCTAGCGGCACGCCCCAGACTACAAACTGTCATAACCAGGTTGGTAGCTTCAACAAGCTTCTCATCAATCTGAGAAAGGTCAGCAACAGGATAGTTAGACAGGTGCACGCTTTCCGCAGCTTCAGGCTCAACTGAGCCAACCAGATTCCTATAAATCTCGTCAGCTACAAACGGCGTAAAGGGAGCCAGAAGTTTTGATAGGGTAACCAGACAATGATATAACGTCGAATAAGCAGCCAGCTTGTCCGCGTCGCTCTGACTTTTCCAGAATCGGCGGCGGCTCCGCCTCACATACCAGTTAGAAAGTTCGTCAATAAAGGCCTCAAGCTTCCGTCCCGCCGAAGTGGGGTCATAATTATCCAAAGCCCCATCTACGTCAGCAATAAGCTGATTAAGCCTGGAAAGAATCCATCTGTCCAGGTCCGAAAGCGACAGTTTACCTGCTGCCTTGGGATTAAAGTGGTCAATATTGGCATAGACGACGAAAAAGGAATAGACGTTCCACAAGGTAAGCAGAAAATTGCGCAGCACCTCGGCCACAGCATCACTGGAAAAGCGGCGGACATTGCCCGCCGGGGCAGCCGTAAATAGATACCAGCGCAGAGCATCAGCACCGTACTTGTCAAGCACTGACCACGGGTCAACCACATTTCCCTTCGCTTTGCTCATCTTCTCGCCTTCGGCATCGAGTATGTGTCCCAGACAAATAACATTCTTGAAGCAAGGTCGCTCAAAGAGGAGCGTCGATATGGCATGTAAGCTGTAAAACCATCCGCGTGTCTGGTCAACCGCTTCGGATATATAGTCAGCAGGGAAATTCTGTTTAAAGGTATCCTGATTTTCAAATGGATAATGCCACTGTGCGAAGGGCATAGCGCCCGAGTCGAACCAGCAATCAATCACTTCAGTTTGCCGCACCATTTTGCCGCCGCACTTGGAACAAGAAAAGGTAATATCATCCACAAAAGGACGATGCAAGTCCAGCGGCTCGACCAGACCTTGAATATTCGGTTTCGCTTTCAACTCCTCGAGGCTTCCGACACATTCGTAGTTGCCACATTGGGAGCAATTCCAGACATTTAGCGGTGTTCCCCAGTACCGCTCTCGAGAAAAAGCCCAGTCAACATTATTCTCCAGCCAATTGCCAAATCGACCATACTTTATATGTTCCGGATACCAGTTGATTGCATCATTTCCGGAAATAAGTGCTTCTTTTTTAAGCGATGTCCTGATATACCAGCTCCTCTTGGCAAAGTAGAGGAGCGGTGACTCACAACGCCAGCAAAATGGATAAGTATGAACTATACGCCCGCTGCGATAAAGCAACCCCCTTGATTTGAGGTTTTCGAGAACGAGGGGGTCGGCATCCTTGACAAATTTACCCGCAAAAGAAAAAGTGCCGGTTACCTTCCCATCCAGTTCTACGGGTTGCACAAAATCCAGCCCTTCCCTCTTACCGACGTCAAAATCAACTTCACCGAAGGCGGGAGCAATATGAACGATGCCGGTGCCCTCTTCCATTGAGACAAAGTCACCTGAAATCACCGGGTATGCTAAATTCTTGTCCTCTGGCTGTAAGGTTAACATCTCATAAGACAGGCTCTCGTCATCATTACGGGCGCCGAAACGCCTTCTTTCAACACCGAAGTCGTGGGGACTAAATAACGGCTGGTACTTGGACCCAACGAGGTTCCTACCGGAAACGACTTTAATTGATTTGTAGCCCTCAAGCTGGACTTTCTCTACAAGCGCCGTGGCTAAAATCAAATAGTCGTCAGCGCCTTCCATGATACTATATTGTGCCTCAGCGGCTACTGCCAGAGCGGTATTACCCGGCAGCGTCCAGGGGGTCGTTGTCCAGGCCAAGAAAAAAACGGGCTTGGCTAAAGTAGCCGACGCCAGAAGAGAATGCAATTCTGTACTTTTACGCAGTGAATTAGGAAAAAGTTTGAACTTTATGTAAATCGAGGGGTCTTCGGCATCATCTCTATAGCCCAGAGCCACCTCGTGCGAACTGAGAGATGTGCCGCATCGTGGGCAATGTGGCGTAACTCTATAGCCCTGGTAAATCAAGCCCTTATCCCATAACTGTTTCAGCGCCCACCAGCAAGACTCGATGTAGGTATTTTCCAGGGTTTTGTAGGCGTGTTCCAGGTCCAGCCAGAAGCCTATACGCTCGGTCATCGATTCCCATTCCTTGAGATAGCCGAAAACGCTTTCACGGCAATGGGCGTTGAATTTAGCTACCCCATACTGCTCTATTTGTGCCTTGCTGGTAAAGCCCAGCATCTTCTCTATTTCCAACTCAACCGGCAGACCGTGAGTGTCCCAGCCTGCTTTACGCGGGGCGTAGTAGCCTTTCATCGTCTTATATCTGGGGATAACATCTTTAAACACACGTGACAGCACATGATGAATTCCCGGGCTGCCATTAGCTGTTGGTGGTCCCTCGTAGAAGGCGAACTGAGGGGCGCCAACTCGGCTCTCGAGGCTTTTTTCGAAGATTTTATGTGTTTTCCAGAAATAGAGGATGGTTTTTTCTAGCTGAGGGAAGTTAATTTTGCTGTTTACCGGTCGGAACATGCCTAATGCTTCTTCAATAGAATAGCTACTTTCCGCATATCACCTTCACCCATGCTCTGGGTGGTGACATCCGGATGGTCAGCCAAAGCTAAATGAATAATCCGCCGTTCATCTGCCGGCATAGGTTCAAGCATTATTAGACGTCGGCTCCTTTTCACCTGTTCTGCCAACCGCAAAGCCAGGTTCTGCAACGACTCGTACCGGCGTTTTTTATAGCCAGCAATATCAACATTTATCGGTATCCACACCTTCAACTTCTCAGCAACTATTAGTCTGACAACGTACTGCAGAGAAGCCAGAGCCTGACCACGACGGCCAATCAAGACCCCGAGGTCCTCGCCCTCAATATTAAGAGTCACCGGCAATTCACCTGTACTTGCCTGAAGCACAGAAACTTCTGCCGTTATCTTCATCAATTTAATTAGCGTCTCTAAGACCTCTTTAGCCACCTCGACTGCATCAGCCTTTTCACCAGGCTCCAGTTTTAGTCTAACCTTAATCTTGGCTTCCTCAACTCCCATCCCCAAAACTCCCGACCTACCCTTTTTCAACACCGTCACTTCTACCTTGTCCTCACTGACGCCCAATTGCTCCAGCGCTGTCTGAATAGCCTCGTCAACCGATTTTCCGCTTACTTCTAACTCTTTCATCTTCCAAAAAGACCTCGCTTCTTCTCTTCAGATGCCTTCTTTATTGTCTTTGATTCTTCAGTAGCTTGCTGCAATGTCTTGGACGGCTGCACCACAGGTGCTTTTGGAGCGGGTATTACTTTTTGAGCGGGTGCCGCTGCCGGCTTTGGAGCCGAAGGAGTTCTCAGGTAGCCCCAGCCGCCACTAACGAAATACTGGATCACAATACCAATCACATTCGAAACTACCCAGTACAAGGCCAGGCCACTGGGGAAGGACAAAGTAAACAAGCCAAACATTAATGGCATCATCGTTGTCGTCATGTTGGTCATTGACCGCTGTCTTGGGTCCGTCGCTGGCGGCGTCACCATCTTTTGCTGTACCCACATTGAGCCGCCGACCAGTATGGCCAGGATGAGATTAGGGTCTGGTCGTGACAAATGGAGCCAGAGAAACTGATCACCCAACGGTATAACATGGCCGATTGCAGACCAGGAATAAAGATGCTGTGATAAACTCAATAAGCTCTCGGGCGTAGCTGCTAAAGCCTGCATAATGGACTGGTACAGAGCTATCCAGATAGGCAACTGGATGAGCATAGGCCAGAGACAGCCAAGAGGATTAATTCCAGCCTCTTTATACAGCTTCATCATCTCCTGCTGTAATTTCTGTTGGTTCTTGGCATATCTCTTCTGAAGCTCCTGAATTTTTGGCTGCAGTGTTTGCATGGCCTTGGTAGATTGAGTCTGACGCACAGTGAGCGGGAATAGTATCAAGCGGACAACAACTGTAAGAACAATAATCGCTAATCCAAAGCTGCCACCCAAAACATTAGTCAGAGCAATCAGACTGTTGAGCACAGGCTGCAAGATTACAATATTCCATATATCAGCCATAACTAACTCTACTTAGTGCTGGAATAACAAAATTCCCAGACTTTCGCTCCGCTTTGCATATCTATACTGTAGACACAGAGATTTCCAGCGTGTACATAAAGCATGCTCTCTTCAACAAGGAGAGGGGCCATTATCGGAGAGCCAATATGAACAGACTGCACCAAATTCCCTTTGTCGGCGTCAAGGACATATATATCACCTGCTTTCGAAGCCACTACTATAAGATTATCTGCCAGTACCGGTTTTGAAACAATAGGTCCGTTGGCAACAAATTGCCATAACTCTTTGCCGGTGCCGGCTTCGATGGCGTAAATTTTATTGTCAAGACATCCCGCATAAACCGTGCCATCCTTAACTACCGGAGTTGACCAGAACCAGTTACCACCCTCAAAATTCCATCTCTCCTTACCGTTTGTTTTATCAATAGCATACAAATGGTTGTCGAAAGTTCCTAGAAAGACATTGTCTCCCGAAACCGCCGGCGATGAAGCAATAGATGATGGTAACTCCGTTTGCCAAATCAGAGTGCCGTCAGCGCTCGATACCGCAAAAAGCTTCCGGTTATAGTTGCTAACGTAAACAACGCCGCCTTCAACTACAGGAGACGTCCATATTTTGCCGCCGGTGTTAAATTCCCATTTCTTCTCACCGTAAACGTCATCTATGGCATAGAGCTTACCGTCAGAACTACCTACATACAGAGTCCCATCAACCACTACCGGACTGCCGACAATAGCACCCACGGATTTGACTCCACTTGGATATGTCCATTCACCTTTTGACCGTTGCGGAACGCCTTCGGTATAGCCGGGAGCGAGCCTATTTATGGCTAACAGTTTGCCGTTTTCGCCGGCATAAATACTGACACAGAGGAGGTCTCCAACCACCATGGGTGTTGCATAGATGCTCGCCCGTGGCGATGACGGGGCACAAGCCGGACCGCAAATTGCACCTGGAGCACCGAGGCTGGGGACGCTAAAAACCCATTCATCCTGGCCAGGAAAAGTTAGATTTTGACTCCGAGCTGTCGGGCTGATGGCATACACCTTGCCATCTATACCTCCGAAATAAACAACGTTGTCAGATGCAGCAAAACCCGACCAGCCCTGAAATGTTGGCCCGGAACAACCAACAACAAGCGGGCAAAGAATGACAAGACAGACTATCAGACCTAAGATGTTCGTTTTTGTTTTGAAGAAACTGGTCATCTAATTCACCATCAATGTAAAAAGCTGAGAAATTAAGGCACCGGGTCATAACCACCCTCGGACCAGGGATGGCAACGCGCTATACGTTTGGCTCCAAGCCAGCTTCCTTTGACCAGTCCGTATCTCTGGATTGCCTCGTAGGTATAGTGAGAACAAGTAGGTTCAAATCGACAAGCAGGCGGGACAACTCGTGATACCGTAGACTGATACAGCTTAATTAACTCCAGCACGAACCGCTTCATCTTTATTTATTAAATGAGCTCGTCGCAGAAGCATTTCCACTGACTTACTGAGTTCGTGATAGTCGGCAGCAACTGCTTCTGGCCGAGCAATGAACACAATATCCCAGCCTGGTTTTACAGACGTCATGCGAGAAATCTCTCTCAGCAAGCGCCGAATCCGATTGCGCACCACCGCCTTACCAATATTCTTGGTTACCGAAAACCCATAACGGCTAAACTCGCACTCGTTAGGCAACGCTTTCATAACTATAAGATTATTTACCCAAGCTTTACCTGATTTGTAAACAGTCAAATACTGGGCTCTTTTAGTTAAAGCCCACTTCTTTGTCATGCTTCTATACTGGCGTCAATTTCCACCGCCCCTTGAGCCGCCGTGATTTTAATACCTCCCGTCCACCTCGAGTTGCCGTCCTGGCTCGGAAGCCATGCTTACGTTTTCTTGCCTTTTTTTTAGGCTGGTATGTTCTTTTAGGCACTTTACTCTTCCCTAAATCTAAGCTTTAGTTTCAGCTACCCGTTTGGGACTGACGTGCTCTGGAGTATAAGGCAACAGAGCCAGATAGCGAGCTCTCTTTATCGCTAATGCCAACCGTCGCTGATGCTTGGCGCAAACGCCAGTCCTGCGACGTGGCTCGATTCTAGCCCGGTCAGAAACATAGCGGCGCAACTTGAAGGTGTCTTTATAGTCTATCTCGCTTTTATCAGCGCAAAAGGGACAAACTTTGGGCTTGAATACGAAACGACGCCCCTTCTCTCTTACTTCCTTAGTCCCCTCACCTTCCTCCATGCTCTAATCTATGCCTCCTTTTCCAATTTTAAATGCTTAAAAAGGTAAATCTTCAGGCTCAACCTCTTCCTCCGCAGCTTCTACAGGAGCTTCTACAGGAGCTTCCACAGGAATTTCTTCACCCGGCAGCGGAGCTACGGCTTGCCTGTCAAGGAACAATACTCTATTCGCTATCACCTCAGCGGTAACTCGTTTCTGGCCATCCCGCCCTTCCCAGGAGCGTGTCCGCAAGCTGCCTTCAATATAAACTCTCTGACCTTTTGTCAAAAACTGATTGCAGCTTTCCGCCTGTTTCTTCCAGGCGACTATCGTAAACCACTCTGTTTCCTGTCTCCGCTCCCCTTCAGAAGTTGTGTACGACCGGCTAGTGGCAACACGGAACGAGGTCACCGGATTACCATTTGCCGTAAAACGCATTTCCGGGTCAGTACCGACATTCCCAATAAGCATTATTTTGTTCAAACTCACCATAGCCTGCTCCTTACACCTTAATCCGCCAATCTTATCAGGAGATGACGTAGAATCTTCCCGGAAAGCCGAAAGCTAGCTTCAAGTTCTTTGGTTACAGTCGGCTTCAAATTGAGCTTAGTCAGCACATAATTGCCTTCTGCAGACCTTTTAATAGGATAAGCCAGCTGTCTCCTGCCCCACTGACTTACCTCACCTACCGTTCCACCGACCTTGTTGATGAGCTCGCTCAGCTTAGCGATGAAGTCAGGCATTTCTTCATCAGTCATATCAGGACTAATTATGAGCACTAGTTCGTAGTTAGACACTTGTATTTTTCCTTCAAAGCTCAAAAGTGTGGACATTATAACACATCAGGCAAAATAGCGACAAGTTCGTGAACAAAGCTGCTTGTCTCTTGCAATTTGGTCTCGTCTAGCTTATATTTTGCGGTACGGGGAAGTATTTTGGAAGTCTGCGTCATCGGTCTACCCAAAAGCGGTAAGACAACTATTTTCAACGTCTTGACCAGGGGAAAAGCTGACACTACAACTTATGCCACAACCGCCCTGGCCCCAAACATCGGAGTGTCAAAAGTGCCGGAACCTAGATTGCAGGTTCTGGATAAGATATTCCATCCCAAGAAGGTGATGCCCGCTGAAGTCAAATATGTCGATATTGTAGGTATAGCTAAAGATTTCGGTAAGGGAGAGGGAATAAGTGGTCAATTCCTGAACTATTTAAGCAACGCCGATGCGCTGATACATGTTGTCCGAGTCTTTGAAGACGAAAAGGTGCCGCATATAGATGGCACTATCAACCCGAAACGGGACATAGCTACCATGAATCTTGAGCTTGTGTTCTCCGATCTGGCAATAATTGAAAGAAGATTAAAGCGGCTGGAAGATTCTTTGAAGGGCGCTAAGCAATCAGAACGAGATCCGTTATTGAAAGAACAAGCTTTGCTTGAAAGGATCAAGTCAGAATTAGAAAAAGATATACCAATCTGGCAGCAAAGTTTAACCGGTGAGGAAGTCAAAAGCCTGGCTAATTATCAGTTTCTTACTGCCAAACCCATACTGTTGGTTATCAATATCGGGGAGAACCAGTTAACACAGGAATCCTCTTTTGAAGCTGAAATACGCTCAACCTACTCTCACGCCCAATTTGAAGTGGCTGCCTTGTGTGGTAAGTTGGAAATGGAGTTGAGTCAGTTAGACGACTCTGATAGTGCAGAATTTAGAAAGGATCTTGGCCTGGCCGAGCCTGCAGTTGACCGCGTCATCAGACTTTCATATCAACTCCTGGGATTAATCTCCTTCTTTACCACCGTCTCCGATGAACTTAAAGCGTGGACAATTACCAAAGGAACGTCCGCCGTAAAGGCTGCCGGAAAAATACATTCTGATATCGAAAAGGGATTTATCCGGGCTGAAGTGGTCAATTTTAATGATTTAGATAGATGCGGCAGCCTGGCCGAAGCAAAAAAACACGGCCTCCTGAGACTCGAAGGGAAGAATTACATAGTACAAGATGGAGACATCATAACCTTTCTTTTCAATATTTAGGTAAGGCAACTCTAACCTAAAGTCGTTTGGCAGGAAAGCTAAAATTAGTGTTCTCCTATCTTCAAAGTCCATATTTTCTGGTATAATACGGCCGCCAAGACAATCTGAACAACAAGGAGGGGTATGCTGCAAGGGACAAAGACTATTGTTTGGTTTAACGAAGTAACCAAAGTTGACATTCCCCTGGTAGGTGGTAAAGGCGCTAACCTGGGTGAGATGGTTCACGCTAAAATACCGGTTCCACCAGGGTTCATTGTCACCGCGGGCGCCTATTTTAAATTTCTTAATGACGCCGGCCTTACGGACGAAATCCGCCGCTACCTCGAAGGCTTGAACGTTAATGATAGCAAACGGCTCCAAGAGGTATCCGACGTTATCAAGGATAAAATTTCGCGCGCGCCTATGCCGCCTGATATGGCAAAGGAAATGAAAGAGGCTTATCGTAAACTAGGTCAAGGGTTAGTAGCAGTCCGCTCTTCGGCTACAGCTGAGGATTTACCGGAGGCTTCTTTCGCCGGGCAACAGCGCACCTTTCTAAATATTCAAGGCGCAGATGAGGTAGTGGCAGCAATACAAGGTTGCTGGAGTTCCCTGTTTGAGGCTAGAGCAATATTCTATCGAGAAGAGCACGGTTTCGACCATTTTAAGGTCGGTATCGCCGTTCCGGTGCAAAAGATGATTCAATCAGAGACATCGGGAGTTTTGTTCACCGTAGAGCCTTTAAGTAGCGATACGACTAAGATACTTATTGAAGCAATTTTCGGACTGGGTGAAGCTATCGTATCCGGTGACGTAACACCCGACCAATATCTCCTGGATAAAAACGAGATGAGAATTATCGATAAGCAAGTACACAAGCAAGAATGGCAACTGGCTAAAAACACCAATGCGCCGTCAGGTGAACTTGAATCAAACGTCAAGATTCCCGTTCCAGCATCAAAACAGAGCAGGCAGAAGCTGGCCGATAAAGATATTGTCGTCCTGGCTGAACTAGGAAAAACGATTGAAGACCTGTACCAGTTCCCCCAGGACATCGAGTGGGCAAAGGAAGGAACGCAGTTCTTTATTCTTCAAACGCGGCCGGTAACTACTTTGAAACCCAAAGATACCGGCAAGATTTTTCATAAAATAGAGGCTCAAGCAATTTTAATCGGCGTTGCCGCCAGCCCGGGAATAGCTGTTGGCCCGGTAAGAATTGTGCCCGTGGCTTCGCAAGTAGATAAAGTCAAAAACGGTGATGTTCTGGTCGCCGAAATGACGACCCCGGACTTCGTGCCGGCAATGAAGCGAGCATCAGCTATAGTCACCGACCGCGGCGGCAGAACGGCCCATGCAGCTATTGTTAGCCGCGAACTGGGTATCCCATGCGTGGTCGGCACAGAGGTAGCAACAAAAACTCTGAAAGACGGTCAGGAAATCACCGTAGACGGCGCTAGAGGAGAAGTATATGCCGGAAGAGTAGCTGAGCCGACAAAATCCGCCCCGGCAGTTATCTCTCAAGAGCGTATAAAAACCAAGACCAGAGTCTACGTAAATCTAGCTGAGCCGGACCTGGCTGAGACGATAGCTTCACGGCATGTAGACGGCGTTGGCTTGCTGAGAGCCGAGTTTATGATAGCTCAGATTGGTGGACATCCCCGGTATATGTTACATGAGGGAAAAGGTGAGCAGTTCATGGAAATGCTGGCTCGAGGCATTACCACCTTTACCAAAGCTTTCCACCCCAGGCCTGTGGTTTACCGAACTACTGATTTCAAAACTAACGAGTATAGAAACTTGCGCGGCGGCGACAGATATGAAGAATTCGAGGAAAATCCCATGATTGGGTATCGTGGCTGTTCGCGATACACCAGGGAACCCGAGGTTTTCAGGATGGAAGTGGAGACAATTAAAAAAGTATGTCAGTCCTACGATAATTTATACGTCATGATTCCCTTTGTCCGTTTCGTCGACGAGTTAGCCAGGATAAAAAGATTCTTTGTTGCCGAGGGATTATACCAGTTTCCCAATTTCAAATTGTGGATGATGGCTGAAGTGCCATCAAATGTCTTCCTTATAGACAAGTTCTTAGACGTTGGTATCGACGGCATCTCTATTGGCTCTAACGACCTGACACAGCTGATTTTAGGCATAGACCGAGACAACCCCAAGCTTGCACCGGAGTTTGATGAGAGAAACGATGCCGTAATCATAGCTTTAGAAAAACTTATCAGAGTTTCAGTTAGCAAAGGCGTCACCGCTTCAATTTGCGGTCAGGCACCTTCAGTCTACCCGGAACTTACTGAAAAACTGGTAAAATGGGGCATCACCTCAGTCTCGGTAAGCCCTGACATGATAGATGAAACAAGACGTATAATTGCTGCTGTTGAAGCTAAACTTGGCCAATCATAGCGTTGTAGCAGAGCAGGAGAGCAAAAACTTAACTTTTAATGGTCAGTCTAAACATTCGGCAGCGTATAGAAGAATCTGAAAATAGGTTCTCTCCTTATGCATCCAAAAGCAGGCTTAGTCGGGGCAGACTCAAATGGGAGGAACCTAGCTCATTACGAACAGATTTCCAGCGGGACCGCGACCGCATAATCTACTCCAATGCCTTCCGTCGTCTCAAACACAAGACTCAGGTCTTTATCGCCCCCTTGGGCGACCATTATGTAACCAGGCTAACACATACTTTAGAAGTCTCGCAGATTGCGCGCACTATATCCAGAGCACTTAATCTTAATGAGGATTTAACCGAAGCAATAGCTTTGGGACATGATTTAGGTCATACGCCATTCGGTCATGTTGGTGAGCAAGTTCTGAACGAGCTCTTTCCCGGCGGATTTAAGCATAACGAGCAAAGCCTGAGAGTAGTCGACTTACTGGAAAAAGACGGACAAGGGCTAAACCTGACATGGGAAGTAAGAGACGGCATCTTGAATCATTCCAAGAGCGGAATTGAGATACTCGGGGAGGGATGGACAGAAGTTAGTACTATCGAAGGACAGGTCGTCAAGATGGCTGATATCGTTGCTTATGTCAACCACGATATTGCCGATGCAATAAGAGCCGGCGTTATAGCTGAAAACGAGCTGCCGACTTCTGCAGTAAACCTGCTCGGCAATACCACCGGCCGGCGAATCAACACGCTCGTATGTGATATAGTCAGTTATTCTTTGGCCTCAACAGGTGATGCGAATTTAAAAATGCCAACTATTGGGATGAGCGCAGATATTCTAGAGGTGACCAACGGCCTGCGTGAGTTTCTGTTTGACAGAGTGTATAATCCAAGCCTGGCTGGTAAAGACACTTCAAAAGCAAGAAGGATAATGCGCCTTCTATATTCATATTTCCTGAAACACGAAGAGAAATTGCCGCAAGAATATGCATACCGTGATGACAGCGTGGAGCGTAAGGTTACTGATTACATTGCAGGGATGACCGACCAGTACGCATTAAAAATGGCCACGGAAATCAGACGCGTGAAGATATATCACAGGCCATCCGAACTTAGAAACATGCCGTTGGGCCACTAAAATGAGTGTTATTGACGACGTAAAACAGAGACTGGACATAGTGCAAATTGTCTCCGAGTATGTGAAATTACAGAAATCGGGGCGAAATTATAAGTCCGCATGCCCATTCCATTCTGAAAAGAACCCTTCATTTTTTGTTTTTCCCGAGCGGCAGAGCTGGCACTGCTTCGGCGCCTGCGGTACCGGCGGCGATATTTTTTCCTTTATCATGAAAAAAGAAGGGGTCGATTTTGCGCAAGCTCTTCGCCTTTTAGCCAACAAAGCGGGCGTTACCCTGGTTGCCCAGTCAACCCCACAGAGGCAGGCTCAGAATAAAGAGAGGGAAAGATTATTTGAAATCAACGAAGCCGCTGCCGAATATTACCATCACGTATTGCTGAATACTTCCGTGGCAGAGACGGCGAGGAATTATGTAGCTCGACGTGGGCTGTCGCTGGAAACCATAAAAAACTTCCAGCTGGGTTTCGCGCCGGAGAAATGGGACACTCTGAAGCAATACCTGAAGGGTAAGGGATATGGTGATGCGGAACTTCTGGCTGCCGGCTTGCTCGTGGAGCGAGATGATAAGAACAACTACGACCGATTTCGCAATCGTTTAATGTTCCCTATTCGGGACATCCAGGGTAAAGTTATAGGCTTTGGTGCTAGAGCTTTAGACGATTCTTTACCCAAGTATCTCAACTCTCCGCAAACACCGGTTTTCGATAAGAGCAGCAGCCTATATGGGATTGACCGTGCCAAGACAGCCATTCGTCAAAAAGATTTAGCTATAATCACGGAAGGCTACATGGATGTTTTGACGGCTCACCAGTACGGGTATGAGAACGTAGTTGCCTTCTCAGGTACATCTATAGTTGACAAACAGCTAGCTATTACCAAAAACTTGACCAAGAATTTAATACTGGCCCTTGATGCCGACGCTGCGGGAAAAGAAGCTGTCTCGCGAAGTGGTGAAATGGTTGATAAGATGCTGCCGGTACCACTATCTTTATACGGCTCTGTTAAATATGAAGATGCTCAAAAGGCTGAAGTGAAGATTCTTATATACCCCAAAGGCAAAGATCTGGACGATATAATTAAAGACGTAATCAAGGGAGACGTTTCAAAGTGGCAAAAGTTGATAGCAGATGCCAAACCGATTGTTGACTTTATTTTCGAAAGTCAGGTGGCTAAAGTGAACCTGGCAAGTGCCAGGGATAAGTCTACAACGGTGGAGAAGCTGCTGCCACTACTTTTAGAGATGAAAGATCCGTTGCGGCAGGCTCACTACCTAGAAAGGCTTGCCCGGTTATTGAAGATTGATGAGCACGACCTGCGCGACGCATGGAATAAGTTTAGAGCCGACGAACGGAAACGAAGAGGACCCCGAGGCGTGAAAGCTCTCACGCCTACAGCCCCCGCAATCATTTCATCCAGCCCGTTGGAGCAATATACCTTAGCTCTGTTGCTTCAATATCCGGACCTTAAGTCTGAAATCGCGGAACTATCGCCGGACTATTTTGAAAACACTGAAAACCGGGAACTGTATGAAAAATGGCAACATAGCGACAACATTGACTCGCTTCGGAATAGTCTCGATGTTACTCTTCAGGAGTATCTTGATAACCTTATAACTCGGCCTTTTCGCTCAATTATTACCGAAAATGAATCGGCTCGACGCGAAAACATTAGTGAATATACCATTCGTCTAAAAGAAAGAAGATTAAAGATGCTAGCATCCCAGACGCAAGAGCTTTTGGCCAGTGATGCCGAAATTGGCGAAACAGTTGCACAATCAGATAAACTTAATGAGCAAGGAATGGAGATTAACAAACAGCTTTACGATATATTTAGTAGGTTCGACCATCGCCGACGGCAGTCAAAGAGCGAGGGACAATGACTCCAAATAGAGATGATGAGTTGCTGTCCTACTTTCCCAAGAAGGGAAAAAGGAATTTGAACGTCGAGGATATTCGTGATGTTGACGGCCAACGACTTGTTCAGCGCGACAGTACCTGGGATACCCTGAGCAAATACGGATCAGAAAAAGATAGTGCCGGTATCACCTTTCCCTGGGAGAACGAAGGGGCTCCCGAACTTGAATACGAATTGTCGGGCAAAGAGAGGAAAGAGGATAAAGCCCAACCGGACCTCGAGATAGAGCCGGTTGAGCACGAAACAATCGATGACCCGGTTCGCATGTATCTTCATGAAATAGGCAAAGTCTCACTTCTCACCGCGGATGATGAGAAGGCATTAGCCAGCAAAATAGAGGAAGCGAAATACCTGCAGAAAATTGAAGAGCTCTACCGTCAACGCCGTGGCGAATATCCGTCCGTAGTTGACACAATAATATATTTAATCCGCCATTTACTCGCATCACGGCCATTGATAACCAGCCTCGTCAAATTACATAAACTGACGGCTTCAGATAGTTTCCTTAAGAGCCTTCGTGACCCAACGCTGCGTGAAGCTATTGACGGCAACGTAAGCCCGGAACTGGTGGAAACCATAGCTAAGACCAGAGGTAAAAGTGCCCCTGAGGTTGAACAGGGACTGACAGACCTTTCCACGGTAAGCCGACTACTGCCGGTAGAATTGCGCAAAGTAATAGGAGAAAAAACTACGTGGAAACAATTAGAAGCCATGGTTAGTCGGCGTGGTAATCGCAAATTTCTCTCCCAGCTTAACGCGCATGCTCAGCAATTTAAAGCCCATTTCACTAGGGTAAAGAGAACAGCCAGAAAATCAGAGAGACACCTGACCGAAGCAAATCTACGCCTGGTGGTCAGCGTCGCCAAGAAATATGTAGGCCACGGTATGCCGCTGCTTGACCTTATACAGGAAGGGAACATCGGTTTAGTTCGCGCAGTAGAGAAATTCGAATACAGAAAAGGCTATAAATTCAGCACCTATGCCACCTGGTGGATTAGGCAGGCGATTACACGAGCTATAGCCGACCAGGCTCGTACCATCCGTATCCCGGTGCACATGGTAGAGACTATCAATCGATTGTTGAAAGTCAACCGCCGGCTGGCTCAGGAATACGGTCGTGAACCCAGCTATGAGGAAATAGGTAAGGGCATGGAAATATCTTCAGATAGAGTAAGAGAAATACTGAAACTGTCTCAAATGCCCATATCATTAGAGATGCCTATAGGTGAAGAAGAAGATAGTCACCTGGGCGACTTCATCGAGGACCGAGCTACTCCGCCGCCAGCCGACGCCGCCTCCCAAGAATTGCTCAAGGCACAACTAAACAAGATACTCTCTGAACTCACTGACAGAGAAAGAAGAGTCATATTGCTCAGATTCGGTTTAGAAGATGGGCGAGCCCGAACTTTAGAAGAAGTAGGCAAAGAGTTCAATGTGACGCGAGAGCGAATCCGTCAAATCGAAGCTAAAGCGCTCCGAAAATTGCGTCATCCAAGCCGAAGCCGAAAGCTTAAAGATTATCTGGAATAGCTTGAAGCAATATCAGAATTGCCAGGAGGAATTAGATGAGATTAATTAAAGGATTAATTATGGCCATCGGTGTGATCGGAATTCTGGTCATTCTTGCCCTCATCACCGGCTTTTATCTTTATTCACTTTCTCCTTCAATTTTGGGAAGGGCCGTACCGGTTGCGGTAACCGCCGATGCAGCTCAAAGTTTCGACGATAAACTCAAGTCTGCTGATACCCAAATAAAGGCCGCCGTTGAGGCCAGAGAAAAAAGAGAAGTGAGCCTAGTAATAACTGAGAACGAAGCCAATTCTAAGCTGGTACAAATGCTGGCCGAGGGCCAATTGCCTTTGAAACGGATACTTATTAACTTCGGCGATGGCTATTTTCTGACCTACGCTGTGCTGGACGCACCCGTAATCGATGCTAAGACTGGGACAATCGGACGAATAGAGATTGTGGACGGCAAGCCAAAAATAGCAGTAGACGAGTTCAATCTGGGTAAATTGCCCTTGCCTGAATCAGCCAAAGCAAGAGTAGAGCAATTAGCAAACATTATGGTGAGCTTACAGCTAGCCGATGTACCTCTAGATATAACCAGCGTTCAAATCAAAGACCGTCAACTTACAATTACCGGGACCACAAAAACCGGCGAGTAACAAGCTGCTTATCGCCTCAATGTATCCATCAAATTTTTCGGCAACTTCCCTGTGGCTGCCATCTTAGCCAGCTTTCGCATCTGATAAAACTGATTGAGCAATTGATTTACATCGCCGGGCATGGTTCCGCTGCCCTTTGCGATGCGCCGCCGCCGGCTGCCACCAATAATAGCCGGGTTACGGCGTTCGTCTGCGGTCATGGACAGGATAATAGACTCAATTTTTCGCAACTGCTCTTCACCGCCGCTTTGGGGAATGCTGGAGGCCAGCTTCGAAAAACCAGGCAGCAATTCAACCAATTGGCTTAATGACCCCATCTTCTTAATCTGACGCAACTGAAGCAGAAAGTCCTCAAGATTGAGTTCTGCAGTGCGCATCTTTTTCTCGAGTTGCTTAGCGCGCTGCTCATCAAAAGCCTCTTCTGCCTTCTCGATGAGAGTAAGCATATCTCCCATACCTAAAATGCGAGAAGCTAAGCGTTCCGGATAAAAAGGCTCAATAGCATTTGCTTTTTCCCCGGTGCCAATGAATTTCACCGGCACACCAGTGACAAACTTGATAGAAAGAGCTGCACCGCCGCGAGCATCACCATCCATCTTGGTTAAAATAAGCCCGGTCAAACCAACATTCCTGTTGAACTCTTCAGCGGTGTTTACCGCGTCCTGACCGGTCATTGCATCAACTACCAACAGCACCTCCGAAGGGTGAAATTCAGCTTTCAACTTCACCAGTTCCTTCATCATTGCTTCGTCGACATGTAAACGCCCCTGAGTATCAATAATTACCCAGGTAGCCCCCATTTCGCGAGCCTGTTTCAGAGACTGGCGACAAATAGCCAGCGGTCCCACCTTCGCATCATCGCTTGAAACCGGTATGTCAAGCTGCTTGCCTAGCGTTATCAACTGGTCGATGGCAGCCGGGCGTCTAGTATCAGCAGCTACCAGTAAAGGACGTTGTCCGGAGCTTTTAAGAAGCTGGGCTAGCTTGGCTGCCGTAGTCGTCTTTCCCGAACCCTGTAAACCAACAAGCATAGCGATTGAGGGCGGGTGACCAGCGACAATAAGTGAATTGCGTTCTTTGCCTAAGATATTTACGAGTTCTTCATTGACAATTTTAACGATTTGCTGAGCGGGGGTAAGGCTTTCCAATACTTTGGCGGTTAGAGCCTGCTCTTTCAAATTAACTAAAAAACTCTTTACCACCTTGAAGTTAACGTCTGCTTCCAGGAGAGCCAGGCGAATCTGCCGCAAAGCTTCGTCAATATCTTTCTCGCTAAGCCTCCCCTTACTGCCAAGGCTACTGAATACCTTGCTCAGCTTTTGTGTCAGAACTTCAAACATAAGCCACCTATAGCATTCTACCCATGGCAGTCCGTGCAGTCAATTATGATAAAATAGAGTCAGCCTGAAACGCAAAATCTACGTCAGCAGATATAAAAATGTTTGAAGCTTCACCTTTTAGCCTGAATATGTTTCAGCAGTGCCCGATGCAGTATAAGTTTCAGTACATCGACCATCTAGGTGACATTTACAGAAAAGCCCGGCCATATTTCACCATGGGCGACCATGTCCACGCTACGCTCAAAGATTTCCTATCCATAGTCCCGGTTAGCGAACGAAATCTACTCAAAGTCGAGGATTTGCTGCGAGAGAAATGGCGACGCAACCGAAAAGGGTTCAATAACAAAGAGGATGAGAAAAGATGGGGTGAAAAAGCTCTCAATCAACTGCGTTGGTTTGCTAAGAATGTAGATATATCTGTTACGCCATTTATGATAGAAAATAATCACCGTGCTGAACTTACAGCCAACATACTCTTAAAAGGCAGAATAGACCGGGTTGACAAAGAATCCGATGACAGTCTACACATCGTCGACTATAAGACCGGCAAGATGCCCGCTGAAATAAATCAGCTTCAACTCCATATTTATGCCCTTATTCTCTCCCGGAAACAGGACTTGCCGGTCAATAAGGCCTCCTATCTTTATCTGGAGGTCGGCAAATTCCAGACCATTGAGCTGACCGCTGAAGATTTGGCACAAGCTACTTCCTATGTAATCGACATGGTTGATAGGATACGCCAGGAGAAAGAATACTCAGCTACACCAAACGTCTACTGCTGGAACTGCGATTTTCTTGAAATTTGTCCCAGTAAAGAAGAGGCAGCCAAATTCGCCCCCAGAGAAGATGACTTGGATTTCTAACTACTCATACAGCAACATGATTCCTGTCAGACTGGCGCTCAAAAACTTCATGTGCTACCGAGACAATGTACCACCGTTGTCTTTCGAAGGCATACGCATAGCCTGCCTTTGCGGCGATAACGGCAATGGCAAATCGGCAATTTTCGACGCCATAACCTGGGCACTGTGGGGCAAATCCCGTGCCAGGAACGATGATGACCTGATTCACTCAGGGCAATCCGAGATGGAGATTGAGCTGGAGTTCATCTCCGGTGAGCAGAGATATCGAGTTCTTCGCAAACACGCTATGAAACCCAGCAAAGCACGTGCCGGACAGACTGTCCTAGAACTTCAAATAGCTGGCAATGGGGCTTTTAGACCTATTTCCGGTAATTCGCTACTGGAAACCCAGCAGAAGATTATTGACGTTCTAAATCTGGACTACGAGACATTCAAGAATAGCGCCTTCCTCCGGCAGGGACACGCTGACGAATTCAGTATAAAGCGTCCCGGAGAACGTAAAGAGATACTGGCCAATATTCTGGGTTTGTCTCACTATGATGAACTGGAGAGTAGAGCCAAGGAGCAGTCCGGCAAAAGAAGGACAGAAGCCGAAAGACTCGAGGTTGCTATCTCCGATATCGAACTCCAGCTGGTCAACCGGGCTAAGTACGAAGATGAAATTAGTAAAATCCAGAACGAAATTAGCCAGCTGGAAGATAGAAGAACGTCCGAAGAGGCGGATATTTCCAGCCTGCGCAGCCAAAAAGCGGCTTTAGAGATTAAAAAGGAGCAGTTATCAAATACTGAGATTCGCCTGAACGAAACTAAAAAGGAACTGGAACGCCGGGAGGCGAAAACTAAGGAATATAAAGCCAGAATAACGGAATATGAACTGGTGTTGGCAGAAAAAGCAGCTATAGAAAAGGGCTACTCTGAATTTAAGGAAGTCAAAACATTTAATGACGAATTCAACCAGAAACTAAGTCAGTTATTCGCATTGAGAGAGCGCATAAGGGATTTAGACCAGGCTATAAAAAAGGCTGCTCAGGCACTCACTATCGAGCACAAAGTAATTCAAGCCAAGTACGCAGAGAATGAAGCTAAATTCGCCAAAACGACCCAGCTGGAAGAATCGCTAACGCAAGCGCGCAAGCATATGCTTGAACTGTCAAAGCAACAGGAAATAGTCGCCAAAAAGCGAAAACAAATGCAGCAGACTGCTTCCCGAATCAGTTACCTGGAGTCTACCAATATGCAATTAGCCCAGGAAATTGCAGGTTTGAATGAGAAACTCAAGTTGCTGACGGGAACTGATGTCCGTTGTCCTTTGTGTGAGACCGAGCTTGGAATAGATGGGCGACGGCAAATACAAGCCAAACTCACCGCTGAAGTCCAATATAAAATCAAGACTCGGCAAAAGAACGACGAGGAGCTAAGTAAAAAACAGACAAAACTCGAGGCGCTCGAAAACGAATTGATTGAACTAGAATCAGAACTGAACAAAGAGAGAGCTGACCGGCACAGCCAGCTGAGTATCATTGAAAAAGAGCTTGCTGAAGCCAGAAAAGTCGGTAATGAACTGTCTCAAGAACGAGCCAGACTGGAGGAACTTGAGCAGCTCATGGCCAAAAAAGATTATGCTGTTTATGAGCAGCAGACACTAGCCCAGTTAGAAAATGAAGAGCGAAAGCTCGGATACAGTAAAGAAAAGCATGAGAAGATACAGCAGCAACTAGCAGAACTACAAAGATATGAAAGCCTGCAGCGGGAGCTAGATGAAGCCATTAAAAATATTGATAAGGAAAAGTCTGCCTTGGCCGAGGCTGAGGAGACTATTTCCAGTCTACAGAAAACAATAACGGCAGATTTGAAGAAGCGAGAAAATTTGAGTGCTGAGCTTCTTTCCCTCCCCGGTATAATTGATAAGTTGACTAAAGAAGAAGAGGCTCGCCAGGCTTCGCTTCAAAAAGAGCGACAGGTACGCGATAGCTTAGTTGCTTTGCAAGAAAGATTGCGGCAGCTGGCTGAACTGGAAGTAAACAAGCAAGAAAAAGCAAAGCTCTTGCAAGAAGCTTTAAACGAGGAAAGCATTTATAAAGAATTAGCTGAGGCTTTCAGTAAAAAGGGTATTCAGGCACTGCTTATCGAGCAAGCGCTTCCCGAAATTGAGATAGAGGCCAATCGCCTGTTGGCCAAGATGACCGACAACAGGATGTCACTAAGACTGGAAAGCCAGCGGGAAACAAGAAAGGGTGATACCATTGAGACTCTAGATATCAAGATCGCCGATGAACTGGGCACTCGCAACTACGAAATGTATAGCGGCGGAGAGGCCTTTCGTATAGACCTTGCCCTCCGTATCGCTCTTTCCATGTTGCTGGTCAGGAGAGCCGGTGCCTCCCTTCCCATACTGATTATCGATGAAGGCTTCGGCACTCAGGATAGTTCAGCCAGGGAAAAACTCATCGAAGCCATAAACTCCATCCAGGATGACTTCGAGAAGATAATCGTTATTACACACCTTGAAGAAATGAAGGACAAGTTCGATACGCTCATAAATGTGACCAAGACAGCCAACGGCTCAATGATTTCAATAAGCTGAAACAGGAATTTTTCACGTAAACCACTCAAACTAGACACTTACAGTTAGGTTGCTAGTTTGTGTCAAAGGAGGTTCTCGGTATGGAAGTCTTAAAGGAAGGCAGAGGGGAGCTACTGGGCTGGCACGACCCCGACGAGGCAAGGGACTGGGTGCTCCAAAACAAGTCACGCGAACTGAAGGATAAAGCAATGTCAGTCAAGGAAGCGGTATCAAGATTTGTCCATGACGGAGATTTCATCGCCAGCGGCGGTTTTGGCCACGTAAGGGTATCCATGGCCATTGTCTATGAAATTATCAGGCAAAAGAAACGCAATTTGGCTATGGCCGGTAAAACGGCTGTTCACGATATCGATATTCTGGTAGGTTCGGGTTGTGTAAATAGAGCGGAGGTAGCCTATTGCTTTGGCCATGAACTCAGAGGGCTATCCCCTGCCTCCAAGAGAATGGTAGAAAATGGGCAATGTAAAGTGGTTGCCGAAACCAGAAATGCCGGATATCAATGGCGATTCCTGGCCGGTATGATGGGTATACCGTTTATCCCAAGTCGCAACTTACTGGGTACCGACACCGGTGATTACAGCTCCTGCAAAGTGGTCAAAGACCCGTTCAGTGGCAAACCGATAAATTTAATTCCGGCGGTTTACCCGGATGTAGCTTTTATTCATGTCCACCGTTGCGACATCTATGGCAACGCCCAAATAGATGCTATCCTCGTTGAGGACTTCGAACTTTCCAGATGTGCACGAAGGTTAATAATAACCACCGAAGAAATCATCGACAATGAAATCATCAGAAAAGAACCCTGGAAGACAGTCATACCTTTTCTGGTAGTAGATGCTGTTGTTAAAGTCCCTTACGGCTCACATCCCTGTGAAATGCCCGGTATGTACTATTACGATGAGGAGCATATAGCTGAGTGGCTGAATCTATCCAAAACTCAGGAAGGTGTCGATGAATATTTGAACAAATTCGTGTTCGGTGTCGAATCTTTCGATGATTATCTGAAACTTTGCGGCGGCACAAAAAAGTTAACCTACCTGAAAAGGAGAGAATTTCTCAAGGAGCCGATGGTGGCTCCGTGGCGGAAATAGATATGGAATTCTCATAAATAAAGGGGGATTTACACCCAATATGCTTACAGAAGATAGATATAACACCAGAGAGTTCTTAGCTTTTACCGGCGCCAGCTTACTGGAAGACAAGAAAACTGTCTTCGTGGGCACCGGATTCCCCATAATAGCTGCCATGTTAGCCCAAAAAACTCATGCTCCCAAACTGGTTATCGTATTTGAAGCCGGCGGATTAGGACCTTTGCTGCCTGAACTGCCTGTTTCAGTGGGTGAATCTAGAACCTTCTATAAAGCTGTAGCTGCTTCCAGCATGCACGATACCATGTCTCTCTCACAAGCAGGATATATTGATTTTGGATTCCTCGGCGCGGCCCAGATGGATATGTACGGAAACATCAACACTACGGTTATAGGCGACCATGACCTGCCCAAAAGCCGCCTGCCCGGCAGCGGCGGCGCCAATGATGTAGCGTCTTTTGCCCACAGGCTCATTATTATTATTGCCAAACAATCAAAGAGAACATTCGTGGACAAGCTCGATTTCCTGACGACACCCGGATTTCTTGACGGCCCGAATGCCAGAGAGAAAGCAGGATTGCCTGAGGGCACCGGCCCGTACAGAGTCATCACGCAGTTAGGCTTGTATGGCTTTGACGAAAAAACGAAAAGGCTCAAGCTAATCTCGTTGCATCCCGGAGTCAGCGTTGATGAAGTAAGGGAGAACAGTCAATTCGAAATTATTTTGCCAGCCGGGATTAAAACCAGCCCCGAACCGCCTGATAAGGACTTGAGAATATTGCGCCAGGAAATAGACCCTGCAGGCATAGTTTTAGGAAAGTAGTCTGGCGTAACGAATATCTATTTATATCTGTTTGACACACGCAAGTGCCGAGAGCTAACATATATCCTTGTTCGCCTCAAAATATATAAATGGACTGGAAAGGCCGAAGAAATCCCTGTGACCGTAAAGCTATATGAGATTAGATGGCATGGCCGGGGTGGACAGGGAGCTGTAACAGCCGCCAAGATAATTGCTCAGGCGGCATACTTTAAAGGATACCAAGGTGTAACCGCAGCGCCATCTTTTGGCGCTGAAAGAAGAGGCGTACCGGTAAGCGCCCTGACCCGGATTTCCACAGAATCCATTGCGGTAGTCTCGCAAGTAGAAAATCCAAGTGCTGTTGTGGTTCTAGACCAGTCTCTGCTTAAATACGAAGAGGTAATAAGCGGACTGAGCAGCGATGGATGGCTGATAGTCAATTCCTGGCTGCATCCCAAGGAGCTGAAAATCAAAGGCGACTTTAACATCGCTGCTGCCGACGCCACCAAGGTATGCCGGGAACTTGGGCTTATGGTCGGCGGGCTGCCGATGGTGAATACGGCTATGTTAGGCGCTTTTGCCTATGCTACCCAAATAGTGGACATGCCTAGCATTGAAAAGGTAATAAGGGAAAGATTTTCTAATAGCGCCATAGACATTAACCTCGCCGCCATTGAAAAGACCTATGAGATAACTAAGCTGGACAGGAAAAGATAAGACTATGGGAACCAGAGATTGCAAACATATTTGCGATGAGTCTTCTCCAGCCGTCGGCGAAGCTGGCAAGACAGGTGAATGGCGCAGCCTGATGCCGGTCGTAAATCATAGCAAGTGCACTCCAGCCAGGCAGAAGAAACCATCCTGCTTTCTGTGCTGGATGTACTGCCCGGATGCCGTCATCCAAAAGACCATACCTATCAAGATAAACATGGATTACTGCAAGGGCTGCGGAATATGCAGTCGGGTGTGCCCGGTTCAGGCTATCACCATGGTGTAATGTAGAAAGGGTCTGTCTTTGGCAAAGAGAACCAACAAAGCCAATTTTCGATTGCTGGACGGTAATCAGGCGGCTGCTGAAGGAGCCAAACTAAGCCGCGTGCAGGTTATAGCTGCCTACCCCATTACACCACAGACGCCGGTTACCGAAACACTTTCCGAATTTGTGGAAAGAGGCGACCTAAAGGCTGAATATGTTGCCGTCGAGAGCGAACACAGCGCCATGGCGGTCTGTACCTCGGCATCTCTGGTAGGAGCCAGAACCTTTACTGCTACAAGTGCCCATGGCTTAGCTTATATGCACGAAATGCTGCATTGGGCGGCTGGAGCACGCCTGCCAGTGGTGCTCACCTGCGTTAACCGCGCCATCGGCGCACCCTGGAACATACTCAACGACCAGCAGGACTCCATATCCCAGCGTGATACCGGCTGGATACAACTATATGCTCGAAACAACCAAGAAATTCTGGATACTATTATCCAGGCGTATAAGATTGCCGAAACAGTGTTCGTACCCGTTATGGTCTGTTACGACGGCTATGTCCTATCTCATACTGAGATGCCTGTTCAAGTACCATCACAAGAGGAGGTGGATAAATTCCTGCCCCCGTATAAACCTCATACTACATTGGACCCGGCCAATCCCAAGAATTACAACCTGGTAACCCTCGCCGACCCCAGAGTTAATGCTGAAGGCATTCTCTGCCACGGGTATATGGAGCTGAGATACCTGCTCCAGGAGGCGCTGCAAAACTCGGCCAAAACAATAACGAAAGTAGGTAAGGAATTCGGCAAATTGTTTGGCCGGGATTATGCCGGCATGTTCTGGGAAGATGACATCGACGATGCCGACATAGTAATCGTTGCCATGGGCAGCCTGGCAATGGAAGCCACGGTGGCGGCAGAAATGCTACGGGAAGAGGAGCACAAAGTCAGTGTGCTGGGTTTGAGAGTGTTCAGACCGTTTCCTAAAGCTGCTTTGGTAAAGGCACTCGAAAAGGCTCGTCTGGTTGCGGTCTTCGACAAGAATATCAGCTACGGCTCCGAGGGAGCTACCTGCTCGGAAATCAAGTCGGCTTTGTACGGGAGCCAGACAAAGGCAGCCATCCGAAACTTTATCGTCGGACTGGGCGGACGAGATGTTAAAGCCAGAGAACTGGCGGATGCCGTAAGAAGCGCGCTACCCGCAATGAAATCAGGCGCTTTAAACATCGAGTATCCGGAATGGGTATGTTATATCTGAAAAAGGTCATATTGTGAAAGTAAATGCGGTCAACCTGACTGAAACAGAATACGCGCTGCCGGGCAATAGGACCTGCCCGGGCTGTGCCTTAGCTCTAGCCTATCGCCACATTTTGAAGGCGTTAGATGGACAGGTCATTGTCACGGTGCCGGCCAGCTGTCTCACCGTGCTGCACGGCATGTATCCCATAACATCGGTTACTGTGCCCTGCGTGAATACACCGTTCGCCTCCACCGGCGCCTCAGCAACCGGACTGGTTGCCGGACTCAGGGCTACCGGCAGAAAAGGATTGACTGTTCTGGCCATGGCCGGCGATGGCGGTACACATGATATTGGCATTCAGTCGCTAAGCGGAGCTGCAGAGAGACAGGAGGATTTCATCTATATCTGCTATGACAACGAAGGTTATATGAATACCGGCAATCAACGCTCAGGCTCCACGCCCCTGGGCGCTATCACAGGCACTACACCTATACTGGGCAAGCAACAGAACCCTAAGGACATAGCTGCCATAATGGAAGCGCACTGCCTTCCATATATTGCCACTTCCAATGCCTCTTACCCGCTGGACCTTTACGAAAAAGTCAGAAAAGCCAAGGCAATAAAAGGTACCAGGTTCATACATGTGTTTACGCCCTGCGCTCCCGGATGGCAATTCCCCTACAGCGATACCGTCAAAATCGGCCAACTGGCGGTGGAAACGGGCATGGTCGTGCTTTATGAGATTCAGGATAGCGTCTTTCATCTCACCTCAGCCAGTGCATCTCTCGCCCGTAAAGGCAAGCTAAAGCCGGTAAGGGAATACCTGGCCCTTCAAGGTAGGTTCAAAGACATTTCCGAAGGGAAGCTAGCTCAATTGCAGGACTGGGTAAACGCCCGATGGCAATGCTACCTTGAGCGGGCGAGCAATTATCAGTCTTTTACCGATACCACAGAGTCAACTGCTTAAGACATCTTTGAATGTGAACTCAATTCATTGGCCTTTATGCCAGGATGGCAGATTAGCTATGAGAATAGTATAATTATCATGTATTATGTCTAAAGATAATTGGATGTTGATTATATGCGCCAAAGCGATTCACATAAGCTTTCATTGTTTCCATTGACAGCTAAGGTTGACAGCCACGGTCACCTTCAAATTGGTGGCTGCGACTGTGTAGAGCTATCGAAGAAATTCGGCACTCCACTCTATGTTTTCGACGAGGACACTCTCCGCTCCAGGTGCCGGGAGTTCAAGGCGGAGTTCACCAGGCGTTATTCAGACACAATGATTCTATACGCTTCAAAGGCTTTCCTGAACCGGGCTTTAGCTACAATCCTCAAAGAGGAAGGTCTGGGACTCGATGTCGTTTCCGGTGGAGAGCTGAGCGTGGCTCAATCAGTGGATTTCCCCAGGGAAAACGTATACTTCCATGGCAATAATAAGACCTCGAATGAGCTAAAGCTAGCTCTGGATTGGGGAATCGGGCGGATTGTGGTCGATAACTTCTATGAACTGGAGCTACTCAATACATTGGCTCGTGAGACGGGAGTTAGACAGAATATTTTGCTCCGCCTCACGCCGGGTGTCGACCCACACACCCATCGCCATACTACCACCGGCATGCTGGACAGCAAATTCGGTTTTCCGCTTACCACCGGACAGGCAGAAACAGCCGTGGCCAAAGCAATATCGGCCTCTAACCTAAATCTCGTTGGCCTCCATTTTCACCTGGGTTCACCGATACCGGACACCGCACCCTATCAGGCAGCTATAAGCCTGGCCCTTAATTTTGCCAGGGAGATGAAAGACAAGCATGGTTTTTCTCTGGATGAGTTCAGCTCCGGCGGCGGATTCGCTGTCAGATATGCCCTAGACGAACAAACACCAAGCATAGCTGATTACGCCGAAGCTATAACTGCCAAGGTTACAGGTCTTGCTAAAGAACTCGGACTAACACGCCCGAAGCTAATTATCGAACCGGGGAGAGCCGTTGTGGCACAGGCTGGCGTGGCATTGTATACCGTTGGTTCCATAAAAGAGATACCCGGCGTGCGGAAATACGTCTGCGTGGACGGCGGTATGGGAGATAACATTCGCCCGGCACTTTACGAAGCAAGATATGAAGTTCTGGCGGCAAACAAAGTTGACCAAGATGAGTCGACAAAGGTTACTATCGCCGGCAAATATTGTGAGTCGGGTGATATTTTAGCCAGAGACGTGAGCCTGGCCTCTGTATCGGCAGGAGATATCATCGCTATACCGGTCAGCGGCGCTTATTCAATACCCATGTCGAGCAACTATAATATGGTCCCCAGGCCGGCTATTGCTATGGTCAAGGACGGCAAGGCTCGTCTCATTCGTAAGCGCGAAACCTATAAGGACCTAATGAGATTGGATGTAATTTAGAAAATATGTGGCAAACTATCGGGCAACCCGAAGCTTTAGCTTTACTTAAACATGGCCTTCAAACCGGCAGTCTGGCTCATGCTTATCTTTTTGTAGGGGCGCCTCACATAGGTAAGATGACGTTGTCTCTCGACTTAGCCCGAGCTTTGAACTGTCAGGGAAGCGAGCCGCCATGCGGTCAATGTCAATCCTGCAAGAGAATCAGTGACGGCAAGCATGCTGATATTCGAATCATATCCTTGAACTCGGCCAAAGACTCTGGTGACACGAAAGCACGAGTGGAGATCAGTATCGATGACATTAGGGAACTGCAACACAATGCTAGCTTGCCGCCGTTCGAGGGTAAATGTAAAGTATTCATTATTGATGGCGCTGAATATTTGTCCACCGAGGCGGCAAATTGCTTGCTTAAGACAATAGAGGAACCGCCGCCTCAGGTAATCATACTTCTCCTGACCGCGGAAGAGCAGCGGCTACTGCCAACGGTTGTATCGCGTTGCCAGCGCCTCGAGCTAAAGCCGCTGTCAAGTGATGAAGTCGAGAAGATGCTCATGGAATCATACGGAATTGAGCGTGATAAGGCCGGACTCCTAGCCCGATTGTCTCACGGCTGCTTTGGCTGGGCATTAAGCGTTTCAATTGACGACAGTTATCTGGCGCAGCGGAACCAAAGACTAGCCGAGATGTTTTCCCTGCTAACCACCGGCTGGGAAGAGCGCTTCAATTACGCGGCTAGACTTGCCAATGAACGTAAATCCGCCGAAGAGATAATAAAACTCTGGCTAGCCTGGTGGCGTGATGTGATGTTGACCAAATGCGGATGCAAACAAGCTGTCACCAATATCGATTATATGCCTGTACTTGAGCAATGGGATGAGGTACTAAGTTTGTCGGATGTCAGGGATTTCATCGATAGCCTGCAAAAATCGCTAAATCAAATCGCCATAAATGCTAACTTACGCTTGGTGTTTGAAATACTTATGCTTAATATACCTGGAAAGGAGAGGGCACCGGGCCAGGCAACGTTACCCGGACCCGTAAAATAATAATGTCAGAAACAGTTGGAGTTCGTTTACAGTCGGCTGGCAAAGTTTACTACTTTGACGCTGCGGATATCCCGTTGGAAACAAATGATGACGTGGTGGTTGAGACCAGCCACGGCCATGAACTCGGTAAAGTGGTCATCTCCCCAAAACAAGTCATTCACAGTGAAATAACCGAGCCGTTAAAACCGGTTATCCGCAAAGCGCTGGCCGAAGACATAGAAAGAGCTAACCGGCAACAAGAACGGGCAAAGAACGCCGTAGCCAAATGTAGAGAGCTAATAGAAAAACTCAACCTGCCAATGAAACCGATATGGGCTCAGTACAATCTGGATGGAAGCCATCTTACCGTCTTTTTCAGTGCTGAAAAAAGAGTCGATTTCCGCGAGCTTGTTCGGGAGTTGAGCCGCAGTCTCAAGGCACGCGTCGAACTAAGGCAGGTGGGAGCCAGGGACGAGGCAAAGTTAGTCGGCGGCTTGGGTAAATGTGGCTGCCCGCTATGCTGTACCACTTTCCTCAGTGAGTTTGCGCCAGTTTCCATCAAGATGGCAAAAGAGCAAGATATTACACTCAACCCGATGAAAACGTCCGGCATCTGCGGTCGACTCCTCTGCTGTTTGGGCTATGAATACGAGCAATACCGGGCAACGAAAGAAAAAATGCCGGCATTGCGACAAGAAGTATCTACAGCCTTGGGCAATGCTAAAGTCGTTAGCTGTAATTCGATTAAAGAGACAGTAACCGTAGAATTAGAAACAGGGGTTACCGTAGAATTACCGCTTAGCCAGGTACACTGGCAAGCAAAACCGGAAGGTGGCAGCCAGCAGACAAAGACCCAGGTTCACTGAGGTACGTACTTCTGCCACTCGGTATGAACACGGAGGTACTGGAAGGGCACGTAGAAGCCATCACTGCGTGGTTGTCTCGGTTGGCGAAGGAGCGGCATCCCGGCCTCGACCGGTGTTCGCCCGGCCTTGCGTCGGTTACAAGGTATGCAGGCGCTTACCACATTTTCCCAGCTATGTTGGCCACCGCGCCGCCGCGGTGTAACATGGTCCAAGGTTAGTTCCTTGCCTTCCCGGCCACAGTACTGACAAACATACAGGTCACGATTGAAAACCTCAAGCTTGGTCAATTTCCGCTGCTGCCGCGGGCGCTTGATAAAATAACCGAGTCTAATCACAGAAGGGATATCGAAAACGCCATCGCTAGAATGGAGATTTCCCCGCCCATTCTCCAAAACCTCAGCCTTGCCGCGGAACAGCAAGATTATAGCCCGGCGCACTCTGCATATGTTAAGTGGCTCATAATTTTGATTAAGTACTAAGACCGGTGAATTTACCACGATGCTACCCTGAACAATTTTGGTTATTTTAGCAAGAAAATCCCTGGCCTACAAATACCTGGAAGCTAGCGATTTCGCCGCGGGTATCGTTGCTGGGACTTGGTTTCACGAGCTCGTGGGGCTTTTATATCACCCCGATAATCGGGGGCATTGATTCTCAAGACCAGGCTGAGGCTGGGGTCAACCATACGGGAGCTTATGCGGCTTTCAATCTCATCCAGTGACAGGCAGGTAGTAATTACAGTGGCTAATCTGGCATTATAACGATAGTTTATTAGCTGATAGAGCTTTTCCTGAGCCCACGGCGTCGCTGACTGCTCACCAAAATCATCCAGAATAAGCACCGGGGCCTTCTTAATTTTCTCGAAGAGCTCGTCGTAGGTAACTCTGCTCTCCGGGTTAAAAGTGGAACGCAAATAATCGAGGAGGTCGGTAACCACGATGAACAGTACTGATTTACTCTCCCGGCGCAGATAGTTAGCAACGGCGGCCGCCAGATGTGTTTTGCCGCAACCGTTGACACCCATAAAAACTAACCAGCCTTCCGGGGATTTAGCAAAATTGACGGCATTCCGGTAGGCCTGCTCCAGGCTCTGGCGCTCCTCAGGTGACAGATTCGAGAGCTTATAGTCAAAATTATTGAAGGCTTTTTGGCGTAACGCCTCCAACTCTATACTGCCCAGATGCTCCAGAATCAACGTCGATTTTCCACGGATTACATATATACTGCATATTTCAGAATCTGCCAGATGACCTCGCAAACTCTCGTCAAACTCTTCAATCGGCGTATCGGTGGTGATAACTGCAGGTAAGCGCATATTGAAACGATAATCCAGCAACTGTTCCAATTTTCCTTTAGCCCAGGCAGTGGTAGCCGTCATGGTCAAATCATCCAGGATTAAAAGCGGCGCATTTCTAACCCGCTCGAACAGTTCGTCATAAGCAATTTCACTGCTGGGGCTGAAAGCGCTCCGGAGATGGTCCAGCAGGTCAGCGGCACCTATATAAAAAGCGGGCTGACCCAGACTTAGCCGGTAATTGGCGATGGCACAGGCTAGATGCGTTTTTCCACAACCGTTCGGGCCAACTAAAATCAACCACCCCTTCGGCTCATTGGCAAAAGCCTTGGCAGCTTCGTAGGCTTTCGTGAAATTCTGCTGTAACGCGGCATCTTCGTATCTGCCGGTCGGTATGAGGTTGTCAAAACTTAGCCGGGATAGAGCGCCAAGGTTACTGAATTGTTGAAGCTGACTCAGTTTCTCCTTTTTCAATCCCTGCCGGCTGCACTGGCACGGAACAACTCGACTGAAATCAGGCTGCCCCGAAGCCGATAAAGGATGTATGAAGCCAGCTCCTTTACATATCGGGCAAGTCGAATCAGGTGAGCTGTTAGCTCCTGATTCACCCTTTAACCATGTGTCCGTACTTGCCCCTGATGTACTTTTCCCGGTCGCTCTCTTTTTCAGTATCTCTCCTAAACTTTCCATCATCTTTACCTTCGATAGACCACCGTTCTAAAATACGAAGAACGTACTTCCAGCTACGCTTATTTAAAGCCGCAGCCTCCTTAAAAGCGCTCTCGATCCAATCTGCCGGATAAAGTCTCTCCGCCTCCTGAAGTTGTTCGGCAATCAATGGCCTAAGCATTCCAATGTTTTGTTCATAAAGGCTGAAAATGTTTGGTAGCGGCTTAATTTCCGCTTCCTCACCTTTCCGGGGTGCTAAAACCAGAGACGGAAGCTCGCCTTGCTCAATTTTACTGACCGCGTCTCTCCCAGCATCGTTATTAACAAAATAGGCGTCTTCAGGCTGCCCTTCCCTATCAATTCTGACATGCATCATTATGCCATGCTGCACAGTTTGTCGAAGCGCTTCACGAAGCACTTCCTCTTTTGGCTCGCCTACCGCCTCTATGCCACCCATAAGTATAGGGTCAGCTAATAGTTCAGCACAGGTTACAAACTGCGGGTAGCCGCGGCGGCGGCTGAGTAGCCAGAAAATATGCAATACTGTCTTAAGCTCGGCCACGCCACTAATCCGCGGCATAACTGCAGTGAAGAACAGATTAGGTATGGGAGTAACCTCAGCTCTGGAGGGGAAGCCGGAAAACACTGTCTCACTCATATTTCGTCGCCCAAATGATATTAGGTCGCACTCAACTCAGTCTCCAGGTCTTCGAATTTGGCCGTTTTGGTAATAAAATGCAGTTTAACCTCACCGGTCGGGCCATTACGATGCTTGGCGATGATTACGTCGGCAATACCCCTGGGATAAGGTTCAACTTCAATATCATGAGCTTTCTTCCATTCGTCTTCGGTGAAATACATTTCATCACGCGAGATGAACATAACCACATCGGCATCTTGTTCGATGCTGCCGCTGTCTCTCAGGTCTGACAGCTGTGGTTTGTGAGATGCTCGCCATTCGACGGCACGGCTAAGCTGCGAAATAGCCAGTACCGGTGCCTCTATCTCACGAGCCAGCGCCTTCAGCGAGCGCGTTATCTCGCTCAATTCCTGTACCCTACTCTCGCTTCTAGCTGCTCCCTGTATCAGCTGTAGATAGTCAACGATAACCAGGTCGACTGTGCGCTCAAAATTAAGTCGCTTCGCCTTGCTCCGCATCTCCACTACTCTCATCTGGGGCGAATCGTCAATGTAGATGGGCACTTCAGAAAGGATGCCGCTGGCTTCCATAATCCTTCTCTCTTCCTTCTCCGTATAAAGCCCCAAGCGTACGCTCTTGGAATCTACATTGGCCTCATTTGACAGAAGACGTTGGACGACCGCCTGCCGGGACATTTCCAGGCTAAATAGGGCAACACAGGCTTTCTGGTTAATGGCCGTATTTCGGGCGATATTCAGAGCCAGGCTGGTCTTGCCGGCACTTGGTCTGGCGCCCAGAACAATCAGGTCGGAACGCTGCAAGCCACCTAATATATCGTCTACAGCCGTGAAGTAGGTAAGCACATGCGGAATAGCTTCTTCTCTGGTCTGGGTCGGTCCGGCTTCTTCAAAATACTGGCCCAGAACCTGACGAATAAGTACAAAATCCTGGCGACTCCGTCTCTGCCTTACCTTAAACAGGACGTCCTCTGCCCTGCTGAGCGCAACATCAACCTCGGCATCAGCTTCATAGCCAAGAGCAGTAATTTGACTGCCGGCGCTTATAAGCCGCCTCATTATAGCCAGTCTGGATACTATCTGTGCATAATACTCGATATGGAGAGAGGTGGGTACCGTAGAAACCAGGTGGCTCAGATAAGCAGCTCCTCCAACCTCTTCCAACCTTTCCTTCTGAATTAATTCACGGGCTACGGTTATTTGATTTATGCCCTCATTACGCTGATACAGGTTGAAACAGGCCTCGTAAACCAACTGATTTTCCAGATTGAAGAAGTCCTCCGGCGCCAGGAAAGTAGCAATTTTGAATATGCCCTCGCTGTCAATAAGCATAGAGCCAAGCACTGCTTTTTCAGCTTCAATATCATGCGGGGGCAAATTATCGCTAATCATTTGGAGCGGTTTCTTCCTCGATGATTACCTTTATTTTCGCTACGGACCCCGTGCCCAGGTTAATTACTATCTCATAGTCCCCAAGTTGATGCAATGGCTCGTCCATCTCGACTCTTTTCTTATCAATCTCCAAGCCGGTAACTCGAGAAAGTTCTTCAGCTATATTAGCGCTGGTAATAGCACCGTGAAGGCGACCTTTAGCGCCTGCTTTAGCCTTGAACTGCAGCTCTTTGCCCTCAAGTTCCTGAGCTACTTTACTTTGCTCCTCTTGCTGCCGCGTCTGATGCTCTACCTTCTTATCTAATAGCAGTTTAGCTTCTTTTGTAGCCGATGGCGTGGCTGGCAAAGCCATGCCTTTTGGAAAAAGAAAGTTTCTGGCATAACCGTCAGCTACCTCTTTTATCTCCCCCCTCTTGCCCTTGGGTACATCTTTCAGAAAAATAACCTTCATTCTCTATCCTCCGTCTATAGCCAGGTTTTGTTCAATAATTTACCTATGGCACAAAATACAAACTGTGGCCCTTATTTTATAATTTTTCCAGAATTTTTGCCCGATACAACAAAGGTGCCACAAGCTCCAACTCTAAAAAATTTTGCCAAGCGTTATTAAATAATCACTTGCAGGCCAAGGCTTAAAACATATTTTCTAATGCGGTCGCCTGGAGAATTCATCCTTTACTCTGACCAGATTTTCAGGTTCACCGAGCAGGTCAGCAACCGTCATCGCCAGAGCTTTAGCCGAATCTAAAAGCCCTTTATGTCCTGGCTCCGAGGCAGCAGCTAGGACAAAGTCTTCAGAATGTAACTGCACATTCGGAGAAACAATGGCAACGGAAGGATGAATAGCAGGTATGACCTGGCTGATATTACCCATATCTGTGCTGCCGAAACCGAAATAGGGTTCTAATGATGCTACCTTGCGGCCTAGAGATTCCAGATTCTGGGCAAATAGCTGCGCTAAGACTAAGTTGTTCTTCATAGGGGCGTAGACTATGTCGGCCCATTTATAGTCCAATCGTGCCCCCGTAGCCAGCGCTGCCCCTTCGAAGCATTTTAGTACCTTTTGTTTTAACTCATCAAGATAGATATTATCCTGAGCGCGAACAAAAAATGTAGCCGCTGAGTGCGCGGGCACCACATTAGCCGCCTCGCCACCGTGAGTTATTATACCGTGAATCCGGGCCCTATCTTTAATATGCTGGCGTAGTGAATTTACAGCGTTAAATGCCAAAATCATAGCCTCGAGCGCGTTTATTCCCCGCTCGGGATAGGCGGCAGCATGGGCTGCCTTGCCAAAAAATTGAACATCTAAGCCAATGCACGCCAAGCCTTCGCTCATCGCGGTGTCCAGCACCCCCGGGTGTACTATCATAGCTACATCCACCCCATTAAAAACTCCAGCCTGCAACATTGGCACCTTACCACCAAAAAGCTCCTCCGCCGGTGTTCCAAAAACAAAAACTGTCCCACCGAAATTGTCCACGATTAATTTGCTGGCTACAGCAGCTCCTGCCGCGGAAGCAGCGATTATATTGTGACCGCAGGCGTGTCCGATTTCAGGTAGAGCATCATATTCGGCGAGCAAGGCAATGGCAGGTTTGCTGTTACCATAGGCTGCTTTGAAAGCCGTAGGCAAACCCCCAATCCCTTTTTCTATCTGAAAATTATTTTTAGCCAGATAGCCGGTCAGCCAGCCTGACGCCTTTTCCTCTGTGAAACCCAGTTCCGGGTTATCATGGATATTGAGACTTAACTCAATAAGCGCCTGGCGCTGCTCCTCTACTCGCCGGCATATCTCAGCTTTAAGTTCCGCCTTTGTCAAAGCTTTATTTGCCACTGTTGAATCTACCCCACGATTAGCCATTATACTCCAATAACAAGATATATTTCACCGTCATTCAATCGTCCAAAAGGGAATATCTGCCGACAATGCATTAGCTTGACTTCAAATATATCTCAACTTATAATTAACCTCACAATGTCTGTAGAAAAAATGAGCATCAACGTTGCCCAATTACTGAAAGAACCGATTGGCTCAAGCCGTAGTTACCATATTGACGAGCCTGTGGATACGGACGACATAAATTTCGTCAATGGGGATGTCATATTAATTCGCACCAATCGCGGCATCATAGTCAGAGGCAAAATCACAGCCTCAGTAAAGGGAATTTGCAGTCGGTGCCTGAAAACGATTGATTGTGACGTACAATATGACTTTGAAGAGGAAGCTCTTCCTGATGTACCCGCACCAGAGGGTTTATCTTCAGCGGGTCAATATGATAACCTTAATATTGATGAGGACCATACGCTGGATCTAAGCGAAGCAATACGCCAATATGCATTGCTTGCTGTGCCTGCCAAGCCACTTTGTCGTTTAGATTGCGCTGGCATTTGCCCAACGTGTGGGCATGACCTTAACCGTGAGCCCTGTCAGTGCCCCTCAAGTGTCAAAGACCAACGCTGGTCGAAACTAATCGGTCTGGGGAAGGAGAATAAAAACTAAATGGCTTTACCAAAAAGAAAATATGCCAAGGCAAGGCAAGGTAAAAGACGGAGTCACCTGGCTTTGAGCGTGCCTATATTGGTGGATTGCCCCCAGTGTCACACTCCCAAGTTACCTCATCATGCCTGTCCAACCTGCGGTACCTATGCAGGCAGGGAAGTAGTTGAGATTAAGACCGCGAAGAAAACACCCGGCAAGCCATAATTAGCTTGAAAGACATAACCATGTTGGAAAGCCGCTGGAACAGTGAAACTCAGGGAAAAAGTCGACCTCTCGGCGAGCTTGAATGAGAAGGAGGATTCATGGTAGAAGCAATAAAAGTAGCTTACATTTTTCCAGGACAGGAATCCCACTCTGTAGGCATGGGGTTGGACCTTTACGTCCACTACACTTCGGCCCGTGAAGTTTTTGATGAAGTTGACAAAAATCTGGGCTTCTCGTTATCTCGCTTATGCTTTGAAGGACCTCAAGACGACCTCAAGCAGACCGGCAATGTCCAGCCGGCACTTCTGGCTACCAGTGTCGCCTGCCTGAGAGCAGCTCAGGAGGTCAGTAACAACGGTATACCGGAGCCCACCTTTGTTGCCGGCCATGACGTAGGTACTTATGCAGCTCTGGTAGCTGCTGGCGTCCTTAGCTTATCTGATGCCGCACGATTGATTCGTGAAAGAGGTAGATTAATGAACGAAGCCGGGCAAAGAACGGGTGGCGGCATGGTATCTATGACCGGCTTGGATATAGAGGTCTTCAAGAACATCTGCTTTTCCACCGGTGTCGAGATTGCCTATATCGACGCTCCAGACCAGGTCACTGTCAGCGGTACACAGGAAAGCCTGACTAAAGCCCGGAGATTAGCCCAAATAAAGGGCGCTCGCCGCATTATCCCGCTTAGGGTAAACGGGCCTTTCAATTCCATATTGATGGAGCCGGCCATAGAAAGGCTGAGAAATGCCATCTCGGAGTTTACTTTTAATAAGCCAACTGTGCCGGTTGTGGCTAATGTTACTGCCCAGCCCCTTACTGACTTGGAAGCGATAAAGGAGGAGCTGGTTAGCCAGATTGTACGCCCTGTCCAATGGCAGCAATCTGTCGAAAATATGATCGCTCGAGGCGTAACCACCTTCTTCGAGATGGGACCTGGCGAGATGCTGACCAAGTTAATCAAACGCATTAGCCCCGGAGCACAATCCTTTAATATCAGCAGTGCTCAAACCGTCAGCGAAATAACAAAATGGCGCAGAGGATAATCGCCGCGCACCTGCTCGAAGGCAGAGGCCTCCGGCATCTCCTAATTTATTGCCTCTTTAGACACGAACATATCTCGCGCTCTTTTTGCCTTCCACCACGAGTTCCTCATGGCTGACTTGCCAGCAACTTCACTCAAGCACGCGGAGGGTGTGTGTAGGAGTAGCAAAAAGGAGCCGGATGGCACCGTGCATAGTTAGGAAATATTGGTTTGCTTAAAAATGGTTGTCAAAATGGTTGGAGTTAGAAGGAAAGCTAGAACCGTTGCTCTACAGACGCTTTACGAGCTGGACTGTTCGGCTCATCAACCGAATGCGGCCCTGGCCCGTTTGCTACACGAAAAAGCCCTGCCCGATGAAGCGGCCGATTTCGCCAGAAGCCTCGTCAACGGAGTCCAGCAAAATAAAAAAAATATCGATGATGTTATCCGGAGGTTCGCCCCGGCTTTTCCCGTCAACCAGATAGCGCCTATAGATAGGAATATTCTCCGCCTTGCCATTTTTGAGGTTTTATTCGATAATAGAGTCCCAGTAAAAGCAGCTATTAATGAAGCCGTTGAACTGGCAAAAAGTTTTGGTAGCGATACCTCTCAAAAGTTTGTCAATGGGGTTTTGGGCTCGGTAGTCACCGCTTATATACAGCAAGGGAAACAACGAGAAGGGACTGAAAACGCTGAGCCGGCCTAGATGCTTAGAGGAAACGGATGACAGACATTTCGGAAAAGCTCAAGAAAATGATCGCCGACCAACTCGGCGTTGATGAGGAATTAATAGTGCCCTCGGCATCTTTTGTCGACGACTTGAATATCGACGCCTCCGACCTGGCAGAGTTCATCACCGCATTAGAACAGGAATTCAGCACACCGAAACGCAAGCTGGAAATATCAGACGAAGATATCGAGAAAATCGTTACCGTTCAAGACCTCATTGACTGCCTGCACGACTACGGCATAGAAGGTTAATTCTTGACCTACTCATCCCCCGGTGGACACTGATAACAGATGTTGAAGCACTTCCCTGAGCACTTCCTGCCAGCTGTTGCCCAGTATCTTTATGTCAAGTTTAATCCGGTCACTGCCTATCTTTATACCGGATTGAACATCCTGTGCTAAAGACAATTTGTTTAAATCTCTGCCGCTGTTGAAATGCAGAACGACCTGCTTGTTTTCTGTTGAGATAGATTCCAGCATCGCCTCAGTTGCCAGTTGCTTGATTTCTACTATATAGAGAAGATTTTCGACCTCTTCCGGCGCTGGCCCAAATCTATCACTCAGTTCCCTAGCTATAACTTCTATGTCCTCTGCCCGTTTGACCACTGCCAAGCGCTGATAGGAATTTAGTCTTGTGCTCAGGTCAGGTATATATTCTTCTGGAATAAAAGCAGCCAAAGGCAGACCCACGGCTGTAACTGAAGGATGTAGAATCTTCTTCTCCTCCTCTAAAGCTCTCCCTTGTTTTAGCTCTTCGACCGCCTCATTCAACAGCCGGCTGTACAGGTCAAAGCCTACCGCAGCTATATAGCCGCTCTGTTCCACACCCAGCAGATTGCCGGCTCCTCGAATCTCCAGGTCCTTCATCGCCACAGCAAATCCGGCGCCGAGCTCGGTCGCCTCGGAGATAGTCTTTAGACGCTTCCGAGCCTCAGGTGTCAATTGCTTGCCTCTGTCGTAAAAGAAATAAGCGCAGGCGTTGCTGCTGCCGCGCCCGACACGGCCTCGCAACTGATAAAGCTGCGTCAAACCTAACCTGTCTGCATGGTCAACAATAAGTGTATTGACATTCGGTATATCGAGGCCGGATTCAATAATGGTGGTAGTAACCAGAATATCGGTTTTGTGGTCGATAAAGTCCACCATCACCTTCTCTAGTTCCTCTTCAGGCATTCGACCGTGAGCTACCGATATTCTGCCTTCCGGGACCAAACTACTTAGCCTGCCGGCAACCATGGCAATACTATAAACACGGTTATGAACGAAAAACACCTGACCGTTCCGTTCAATCTCACGCAGTACCGCTTCACGCACCAGCCTGTCATCATAAGCGCCGACGAAGGTCTTAATTGGCAAACGCTCTTCCGGAGGGGTTTCAATTGTGCTCATGTCCTTTATTCCAGCCAGTGACATGTGCAGTGTGCGAGGAATGGGCGTGGCGCTAAGGGTGAGGACGTCTATCTCCCTTCTCAGCTTCTTAAAGTGCTCCTTGTGTGCCACTCCAAAACGTTGCTCTTCATCTATGATTACGAGCCCCAGGTCTTTAAACACTATGTCTTTTTGCAGCAAACGGTGGGTACCGATGCAGATATCCACAATGCCGGCTTCCATGCCCTTTACTATGTCGGCCTGTTCTTTCTCGGTGCGGAATCGGCTCAACATTTCGACTCTGACAGGAAAAGCTTGGAGCCTTTCTCGGAAGGTAGCAAAGTGTTGTTGTGCCAACACCGTCGTTGGCACGAGGAAGGCCACCTGCTTGCCGTCCATCACCGCTTTAAAGGCAGCCCGGAGAGCCACCTCGGTCTTTCCATAACCCACATCTCCGCAGACGAGGCGGTCCATTGGCTTTGGCTTCTCCATATCATCCTTCACGGCCAAAACCGCCTCCAACTGGTCAGAGGTTTCCATATAAGGGAAAGATGACTCCAGTTCCTGCTGCCACAGAGTATCAGAGGAGAAAGCAAAGCCCGGAATTACCTCTCTCGCAGCATACAAACCTAAAAGCTCACGGGCTATGTTAGCCACGGACTCTTTAATTCTCTGTTTGGTGCGTGCCCATTCCTGGGTTCCCAATCGGCTTAAGGTCGGTGTTTGGTCACTCGCGCCAACATAGCGGCTGACACAGTCAACCTGGTCGGTAGGTACATACAATCTGTCACCGGCAGCATATTCCAGGACAAGATACTCCCGCTCAACGCCCTCGGTAACCATCTTCGTCAAACCGGCGAACCTGGCAATACCGTGCTCGATGTGGACTACGAAGTCACCGGGTGTCAGTTCCGGAACAAACAGGTGGTAGCGCACCGATCTTTTGCCGGATAAGCGTCGTTTCTTTACGAACCCAAAAATCTCATTATCAGTGAACATTGTCAGGACATCTTTCATTACCCAGCCTTCAGCCAGCGAGCCGTGGACCAGAGTAATCGATTTCAACGGAGGCAACTGCTCTATCTGTGAAACTGAACCGGCTATGATATCCCATTCCTGCAGCAGTTCGGCCAGACGATTCGTTTGCTGGCTGACTACGACGATGCGCCGGTTTTCCTGCAGCATCTCTTTAAGCCCTTCGGAGAAGGCTTCAAGTCTGCCTCCATAGCTCGGCACCGGCGCCAGAGGCAAAGACTGAAGACCGACTTTGTCCGGGTAATCGGTATTCCAGGAAAAAAGCATCAGGCGTTTCTTGACTATGTTTGTTTTTATTTCAAATTCCGGCCAGGACAGAATAGGCAAACCCGCTGGTTCCGCTGGCTCCGAATTCATTTCAATCTCTTCAGCCTCGCTGTGCAGCTTGTTCACCACAGTTTTGAGCTCGTCGAGGTCGTCTGTAATTAGAAGCGCCTTTTCGGTCAGGTAATCGACAATAGTGTCTCCGGTAATATATTGCTGGCTTTCCCGAGCCGGAACTATGTTCACTGAGTTTGCTAGCTCCAATGACCGCTGTGTCTTCGGATTAAAAAACCTGATGCTCTCTATCCGGTTACCCACGAACTCTATTCTGGCGGGCAACTCATTATTTGGAGAAAAAATATCAAGTATACCTCCCCGTCGGCTTACTGTTCCCGGCATCTCAACAATATTATTAAATTCGTACCCTATATCCTGCCATTTTGCCGCTAGCTGTAACAGCTCTATATTCATTCCAACCTTCAATGAATGACAGGACGCCTGGAATTTATCCCGAGGCACAGTTCTACCTACAGCAGCTAAAGCGGAACTAATAATTAATGGACGGCGTTCGTCTGCCGACATGTCACGGCAAAAAGTTAAGGCCGAGAGAGTCTTCAGTCGTTCAGCAGTGGTGGTGACATCAGTCGAGGAGTATTTATCCAACAAAAAGTCAGTTTCTTGGAAAAAGTGTAGAAATTTTAAATCGGGACACCAGGCCTGAAGCTCGTCATAGAGCCGCTTCGCATTCTCCGGTTGAGCGGCTACCACCAAAATGGGTAAGTTTAATTCCCGGTGGAGGGCAGCTATAAGGAATGGCCTCACCGCATCAGCCGCTACCAGCTTAATCGCTTTCTCCGGAGACCCCGATAGCTCGCCTTTAAGCCGTTGATACGCCGGGACTTTTTCGATTAAAGAAAGAAGACGGGATAAGTCCATTTCCAAACACCTTTAGGGCTAGTGACCACCACATGGGTAGTCCGGGCTAGCCCTAAGTGAATTTTAGCACACGTTCATTTAGTCAAACAAAACGCCTGCAAGCTGTTGTCATGGAAACCTCCTTCAGGCTATAATTTCAGACACATATCTGGACTAAGGAGGAAACCATGGCATATAAAAGGCTGCTCGTTGCACTGGATGGCTCAGAACTTTCGGAAAGAGCTATCCCCTATGCTCAGGCGATTGCCAAAACCAGGGGCAGTGAGTTAATACTCTTCACCGTCAGCATCGCTTCCGTTGACCAGTTTGACCGCCCTATGAAAGCTTACCTGGAGCTAAAGGCGAAGGAACTGCAATCACAGGGCATCGAAGCATCCTCAGCAATCGCCTATGGTAACGTTCCAGATGAAATTGTTGACTTTGCCGATAAGGACAATATTGACCTTATAATCATCTCCACTCACGGATACTCCGGAATCAAGCGCTGGGTGCTGGGAAGTGTGGCTCGAAAGGTGCTCTACGGCACGAGCGTCCAGGTGTTGTTGGTAAAATCGAAGGCGCCGAAGGTCTCCCAAGTAGAATTGAAAAAACTTTTACTCCCCCTTGATGGCTCACCTTTCTCCGAGAGCCCCATCCCCTCTATTGAACAACTGATAAAAGGAACCGGGGTGGAGATTGTTCTTACTTTGGTATGTGAGCCTCCCGTAGTGCCATCCTATGGAGACCATCCCATCAACCCAACGTGGGAAAAACACCGGGATACACTGTGGACGGAAGCAAAACTGCAGGCTTCAGAATACCTGGAAAAGATGAAAACCAGGCTTGAAAAAAAGGATATGAAGGTGAAGGTACAAGTTATACCTTGCGAACTTGGGAGAGTAGCCGATACTATCTTGCAAGCGGCCCAAAAGGAAAAAATCGATTTGATAACTATGGCTACCCACGGGCGCTCTGCGGTCAGCCGCTGGGTCTACGGCGGCGTTGCCAATAGAATTGTTGAACAATCCCTTCAACCGGTCCTTCTTATCCGCCCAGCTGTGCCTAAATAGCTATAGAAGTCTTATGCGCCACGACAACCATCCTTGAGTTCATTTCGCCGCCGGTGCCTCAATGGTTACAATCGTGCCCTTGCCGGGCCTGGAGCTTATTTTCAGGTGACCGCCCACCAGCTGAATGCGCTCCCGCATTCCCGTCAGGCCTAGCCTGCCTCGCTTTACCAAATCACCGGTTGTCTCCGGAAGGTAAAATCCTTTACCATTGTCCTTAACAGTTATTCTAATTAACTTTTCACCGAATTCGACGGCAACCTCAGCACTCGTTGCCTGGGAATGCCTTAAAGTATTCCTCAAAGCTTCCTGAGCGACACGAAAAAGAACGAGCTCTACCTCAGGGGAGAGCCGCCGGCTGACACCACGCATTGCAACCTCGATATTCATTCCTGAGCGTTTGCCTATATCGGAGCCTAGCCATTCCAGTGCCGGCAACAAGCCCAGGCGGTCTAACGCCGGAGGCCGCAGGTCCTGGCTTAACCGCCTCACATCCGCCATTACGTTATTAATTCGCTCCCTCAAGATATCTAACTGGATTTTCTTGTATTCAGACAATCCCTTTCCGCCGGAAGCAATATCATCCAGTTGACGGGTCAGGACAACTAAAGACTGAATGGTCTCATCGTGGAGCTCTCGGGCAATGCGTTTCCTTTCATCCTCCTGGGCCATGGTAATTTGACCCAGATAAAAACGTAAGCTTTCCTGCATCCGCTTCTCTTCGGTAACATCTCTAGCAATATGTTGAAAGCCAACAGCTTCACCATTAACCTCGACCACATCTGTGGTCAGTTTCAAAATCGCCTCAACTCCTTCTTTGGTAATTAACTTTTGCTCATAGGGTTGAGATGCGGCTCTTTTATTTAGAAGCCGGTTCCGGATTACTTTTGCCAGATGCAAGCTGCCCTCAGATAGGAAAGTTTTAACATTCATTTGGCACAACTCTTCAACTGAATATCCTGTAAGTCTGGCAGCAGCAACATTGGCGGATATAATATTTCCATCCATATCATGAACCCATATGGCGTCATGGGCATTCTGGAATAACGTTCGATATCTTTCTTCAGATACCCGCAGTTGCTCTACGACTTTTCGCTCCTCCTCATAAAGACGTGCATTCTCTACGGCAACGCCAATCTGGTTTCCCAAGGCAGCCAGCAATTCAACTTCATCCTGACTAAATTGGCGGCGCTTATGCATGGCCACACAAATAGTACCCATGACCTTGCCCTTAGACTTCAACGGTACGATAATCTGTGACCGTATGCCTTCCTCTTTCACAGCCATTTTGGTCAATCTATCGTCTGTTGAAGCATCCTTTATAATCGCCGGTTCACCGGTCGCGGCAACAATGCCGTTTAAACCTTCCCCCAATTTGAGTCCGTCAACGCTACTGACGAACGAGTCTGAAACTCCTCTGTGGGCATGAAGAACAAGTTCGCCAACTTCTTTATTCAGGAGGAAAATAAGAACAGCATCGGCATTCATTATTTCAATAATGCTATCAATACTGCTATTGAGAATTTGTCTTAGCTCGAGGGACTGCGAGACAATGTTTGAGATGTAGTTTAGGCTTGCTAGCCGGATACGATGTTCATGCTCTCGTCTCAATGACCCCAAACCGGGCCTGAGTATAATCCTATTCAGCCAGTCAAATGTGAATCGCTGCACGACGCTATATCCAGGCTCTCTACAGGGCAAAACTCTCAGGACACATCGTCGAGAGTGACCCAACCCTCTTTCAAGGCATGTACTACAGCCTCGGTCCGTGAACTAACCCTGAGTTTATTAAAGATATTTGCCAGGTGTCCCTGGACAGTGCGCACACTCAAACAAAGTCCCTCAGCAATATCTTTATTACTTAAACCCTTAGTTACCATCTTCAATACTTCCATCTCCCGCTCGGTGAGCAGGTCCACGGACTTTCTTTCGCGCGGCTTACCGGAAACGCCGGCGAACCGATTTAAAACCTTGCGGGCAACCGAAGGATGAAGCACAGATTCTCCGGCATGCACTGCTCGAATAGCATCAACTATTTCTTGACCGCGGACACTCTTTAACAGGTAGCCAGCAGCACCTGCCTCCAGCAAGCCGAAGATAAATTGGTCGTCGTCATAAGCACTTAAAACCAGTACCGCTACAGCAGGACACTGAGCTTTTATGCGCCTGGTGGCTTCAATACCGTCTAATTTGGGCATGGCAACGTCAACAAGCGCCACATCTGGCTTTAAGGCACAGGCTAGCTTCACCGTTTCCTCACCATCGCCGGCCTCCGCCACAACTTCCAGATCGGGCTCCTGTTCCAGAATTCGACGTGTTCCCTCACGCACAAATGCGTGGTCGTCGGCAATTAAAATCCTTATGGTTTCCAAATAATGTCTCCTATGTCCGGGCTTATTATAACAGACCCGCGCTCAAAACCAGTAGAGGACGTTCTATTCAGCATAGGCATAATTGCCCATTACAGATTCATTTTACAAGTCTTCCGCACGAATAAAAACAAGCATTATAACGGAAGTAAATAGACTTGTTCGTCTGCTAAACTTACTTTGGGGGTAAGTAAGGCAGTATTCTGCATTATTAAATAGACCAGCTTCAGCTTCGGTTCCCTATTTCCTGGTCTGTGCCCCCTATTATAGATAATGGGGTATTCTAAGTAGAGAAAGTAAGTAAAAATAGACCCTTTGCTCATTTTGTATAAAATTACAAAAGAAGTATAATTAGCCGAAGGTAGGTGCGCGATGGATATCAAGATACATGGCAGCAACGACTTCATTCAAGAAATCTCATCCATGCCCGGCGGCGAAAAAATCAACCTTTGCATCCAATGCGGCACTTGTTCGGCCTCCTGTCCTAATGCCAACAAAATGGACTATACGCCCCGCGAGATAATCGCCATGGCACGAGCCGGCATGAGAGAGGAGGTCCTATCCAGCAACTCTATGTGGCTATGTTTATCTTGCTACATGTGTACAGTGCGCTGCCCCAGGGGCATCGTACCTACGTACATCATGCACGCCCTGGAGTCGCTGGCCATGCGTCATCATCTAAGCACAAAACGAACGCGCACGCCGATCCTGTACAGAGTCTTCAGCGATACTGTCTATAATGTCGGCATGATTCCTCGCTTTGGCTGTATGAGCCGGTTTTATCTCCATGTGAATCCATTTGGTGCCCTAAAGGCAATCCCTGTGGCGCTTGGCCTGCTCCGGCATGGACGACTACAGTTCAAAACCAAAACGCTGAAGCCCCAGGCAAAACGTCAGCTCCAAACGATTCTAGACAAGGCAAGGGCATTTGGAGGCGCATCATGAAATATTATAGCTACTTTCCCGGATGCTGCATGCACGATGACAGCCCGATGTACGATACATCGGCCCGAGCTGTCGCCAAAGTTTTAGATATGGAGCTCATCGAGCTAGATGATTGGAACTGCTGCGGCTCTACGCCTTACACCGTGGTTGATGAATTATCTGCTTTCTGCTGCTGCGCCCGCAATTTGGCGTTAGCCGAAAAAAGAGGGTTTGACCTGGTAGCAGCCTGTAGCGATTGCTACCTCATACTTAACAGAACAGACCAGCACTTCAAGGAATACCCTGACATAAAAATGAAAATAAATGAAGCCCTGGCCGCCGGCGGGCTGGAATATCACGGGACGGTCAAAGTGCGACATATACTCGATGTCTTTGCCAATGATGTCAGCATGGAGGACGTCAAAGCTAAGGTAAAGGTAGACCTTGGCGGGCTTAAAGTAGCTCCTTACTATGGCTGCCAGGTCGTACGGCCGACACCAAACTTCGATGACCCGGAATATCCTCAATCTTTGGAACGAGTTATCGATAGCCTAGGAGCCCAATCCATAAACTATCCGATGAAAACTCGCTGCTGCGGCGGTTCCCTTATTCTGTCCGAAGAGGAAATTGCACTGGGATTAATGTACAAACTTCTCGATAACGCTGTAGCTAACGGCGCCGAATGTATTGCTACCGTGTGCCCGTTCTGCCAACTGAACCTGGATGCTTACCAAGGCCTGCTCAACAGGAAATTTAAAACGAATTTCCATCTCCCTGTTTTGTTCTTCACTCAGCTTATGGCTGTAGCCTTCGGTATCGATAGCAAAGCTGTGGGGCTGAAAATGAACATAGTCTCGGCCGATAAAGTAATAGCCGGACATATTACGAAAAGATAAGGAGGAGCGAATGGAGCCCAAAATAGGTGTTTATATCTGCCACTGCGGAGCCAATATCGCTGCCACGGTTAACGTCGAGCAAGTAACCGAGTTTGCCAAAGGCCTGCCTTCAGTGGCCATAGCTCGGGATTACAAATTTATGTGCTCAGACCCCGGTCAGGAGTTGATAAAGAATGATATAAAGGAACTGGGCATCAACCGCGTCGTGGTAGCCTCATGCTCACCCAGATTACATGAACAAACCTTCAGGCGGACTTTAGTCAGTGCCGGCTTAAATCCATACCTTTTCGAGATGGCAAACATACGTGAACACTGCTCCTGGGTACACGAGGACGGCGGGAAGGCAACTGATAAAGCCAAGGCGCTGGTCAGCGCCGCGGTAAGACGCGTTTTCTACCACATCCCGTTGGAAACCAGAGAGGTTCCGTTTAATCCTAATACGCTCGTAGTCGGTGGTGGCATTGCCGGTATACAGGCAGCGCTGGAAATCGCCGACTCAGGCCACAAGGTTTATCTGGTAGAAAGGGAGCCCTCAATCGGCGGGCACATGGCTCAACTGGATAAGACCTTTCCCACCTTAGACTGTTCCGCCTGAATACTCACACCGAAGATGACCTCGGTGAGGTCACACGAAAACGTAGAGATGATGACTTATAGTGAAGTCATCGATGTCTCGGGGTATGTGGGCAACTTCAAAGTCAAGATTAGGAAAAAACCACGCTTTGTAGACGAAACTAAATGTACCGGCTGTGGCACCTGCCAGGATAAGTGCCCCATGAAAGCGGATAGCGAATTCGATTTTGGGGTCGGTACAAGAAAGGTGATATATACACCATTCCCTCAGGCAGTGCCGAATGTGCCTGTCATAGACAAAGAGCGATGCACCTATTTCCTCAAAGGCAAATGCCGTGCCTGCGAAAAGTTCTGCGAGGCTAAGGCAATCGACTTCGAGCAAACAGAGAAAATAGTTGACTTGGATGTAGGCTCCATAATTGTTGCCACTGGCTTTGATTCCTTTGACCCGTCTCCCATGTCACAATTCGGCTATGGGAGATATGATAATGTCATCACTGCATTTCAGTTCGAGAGAATGAGCAGTGCTGCGGGGCCAACGGGCGGCAAAATAGTTTTAAAAGACGGCTCGCAGCCGCGAAGTATAGCCATACTGCACTGCATCGGCAGCCGAGACTTAAACTACCACGAATACTGTTCTCGTGTTTGCTGTATGTATTCGCTTAAGTTCTCTCATCTGTTAAGGGAAAAGATTCCGGATGCAGAAATCTATCAGCTCTATATTGACCTTCGCTGTTTTGGTAAAGGCTACGAAGAATTCTACAACCGACTTCAGGAAGAAGGGGTAAACTTCATCCGAGGCCGCGCCGGGGAAGTCACTAATGTCGCCGAGATCCCTGAAGAACGGGGCAGGCTTGTAGTTACCTGCGAGGATACATTAATAGGCCGGCAACGGCGCCTTCCCGTAGACATGGTGGTTCTGAGTACCGCCTTAGAGCCGCGAGCCGATGCCGGCGAAACAGCCAAGCTATTTTCTATCAGCCGGAGCCGAGACGGCTTCTTCATGGAGAAGCACCCCAAGCTTGACCCGGTAGCCACCACCACAGATGGTGTTTTCGTTGCCGGTTGCAGCCAGGGGCCCAAGGATATCCCCGATACGGTAGCCCAAGCATCGGCAGCCGCTGCCAGAGTCATGGCAATGATATGTAAAGGCAAAGTCGAGATTGAGGCAGCGACGGCAGTCATTGAAGAGGAATTCTGTTCCGGATGCAAGACCTGCATTTCGCTCTGTCCCTATACTGCAATATCGTTTAATGATGAGAAGAAGGTATCGATTATCAATGAAGCCCTGTGCAAAGGTTGCGGCACCTGTGCCGCTACCTGTCCCAGTGGCGCTATTACCAGTCGGCATTTCACCGCCAAGCAGATTATGGCACAGCTAGAAGGAGTAATGGTATGAGCTACGAGCCCAAAATAGTCGGATTCTTATGCAACTGGTGTTCCTACGCCGCGGCTGACCTGGCAGGCACTTCTAGAAAAAAATACGCACCTAACGTGCGCGTCATCCGTGTTATGTGCAGTGGCCGGGTAGAGCCCACCTTTATCCTTAAGGCCTTCGAGCTGGGGGCAGACGGAGTGCTAGTCTGCGGCTGACATCCCGGTGAATGTCATTACCTGGAAGGTAATGTAAAAGAAGCTCGCCGGATACCATTGCTAAAGAAAATGCTGGGGCAATTCGGCATAGAAGATGGTAGGCTCAGACTGGATTGGGTCTCAGCCTCGGAAGGTGACCGCTTTGCTTCCATCGTCAATGAGATGACCGAGCAAGTAAGAAAGCTCGGACCCTTTAACCAGCATAGCTGATATATTTTGCCTGCGTACTTTGAATCCAGTCATCTCGTCTATTTGCCTGAGGCTTGTACTTACTCACCTGTTATTGCTTCACTAATACTGGCAAAATGACGAAGGTTGTCGTATATCCTAAGTGGACAGCGCAAAATTACCTAAAAAAATTTACCCGGGCCAGACAAAATGCTTGCGCAATTCTTGCAAGAATTGCCTCTATGATGTATCATATTACGGTTTGCCAAACGCCAGAAGAGAAGAAAGGAATGATTCATTTATGGAAGCAGTAGTACCTACAAAAGAAACGACTGATATCATTTTACAGGAGGGGGGAAACCCCCTTGAATTGTGTTATCAGTGTGGTCTGTGCACCGGTGTCTGCCCCTGGAACATGGTAAGGGACTTCTCGCTGCGCAAATTAATCCACAAAACGCAGATGGGCCAAATTGATTTCGAAGATGAAGACCTGTGGAGATGCACAAACTGCTACGCTTGCGTTAAGCGGTGTCCCCGTGGAGTGGAAGTACCACACATTATGAGGGCAATGCGCAGAGTCATCATGGAGGTAGGCGCCGGCAAGGCTCCGGAGTCATTCCGAATCACGGTTAAAAACATCGCCAGTGTGGGTAATCCTTTGGGAGAACCGCCCGAGAAGCGAATGGACTGGGCAAAATTCACTGGGGTTAAAACATATACCAAAGGGACCGAATACTTGTACTTCCCCTGCTGCTACCAGGCCTATGACCTGGGCATCCAGCGGGTGCTCCGGGCAGCAGTTTATATCATGAACAAGGCCAACGTAGATTTCGGTATCCCGGGTAACAATGTAGTCTGCTGCGGTGAGAGCGCCAGAAATGGGGGCGCCGAAAGTCTGTGGCACAACCTGGCGGAGACTAACATTAGAGCTTTTAACGAACTTGGTGTTAAGAAGATCGTGGTCACCTCCCCACACTGCTATCTTGCCTTCAAGAACGATTACCCCGAGCTTGGAAGTAATTTCGAGGTAGTCCATATTTCTCAACTACTAGCCAGCCTCATCAAAGAAGGAAAATTAAAATTCACGAAGCCGGTAAACAAAAGAGTTACTCTGCACGACACCTGCTGTGTAGGACGTCGTGAAGGTATGTATGATGAGCCCAGGTTGATTCTAAATAGTATCCCGGGTTTGGAATTGGTTGAAATGCGGGATTCCCGAGAATATTCCCTGTGCTGCGGCGGTGGTTGCATGGGGAGAATCTGGATGGAGACCAAAAAAGGGGAAAGATTTTCTGACATCAGGCTCGAGCAAGCCCTCGAGACGGGAGCCGGCACCTTAGCCGCTTACTGTCCTTACTGCATGCTCAATTTCGATGATACTGTACTGGTTTTGGACAAGGGTAACGAAATCGAGATTAAGGACATTTTAGAGTTAGCCTCAGAGGCACTGGAGTAAACGAAGGAGAAAAGAATGGCAAAGCCAAAGATAGGTGTTTATGTCTGTCACTGCGGGTCAAATATTGCCGGCACTGTCGATGTTCAGCAAGTAGTTGAGTTTGTTAAGGGACTTCCGGCGGTAGCAGTTGCCCGTGAATACAAGTTCATGTGCTCCGACCCGGGACAGAGCATGATAAAGGATGATATTAAGAATTTGAAACTTAACCGGGTTGTGGTTGCTTCCTGCTCTCCGCTGCTGCATGAACCGACTTTCCGCCATGCTGTCCTGGAAGCCGGCATGAATCCTTACCTCTTTGAGATGGCCAATATAAGAGAGCACTGCTCCTGGACCACCGAAGACCACGGAGAAGCTACAGAAAAAGCCAAAGCCCTGGTAAGCGCTGCGGTAAAACGTGTTTATTATCATCAACCCTTGGAGACAAGGGAGGTTCCTGTCAATCCGAGCACCTTAGTTGTTGGTGGCGGTATCGCCGGCATCCAGGCGGCATTAGAAATCGCTGATGCCGGACACAAAGTTTATCTCGTTGAGAGAGAATCTAGCATCGGCGGACACATGATTCAATTCGACAAGACCTTCCCCACCCTGGACTGCTCTGCCTGCATCCTGACACCTAAGATGACATCCGCAGGTTCACATCCTCACATCGAATTAATGACCTATAGTGAAGTCGAGGAGGTTTCCGGTTTCATCGGCAACTTCAAAGTCAAGGTTAGAAAGAAGGCCCGGTTTATTGACGAATCTAAATGCAATGGCTGTGGTATCTGCCAGGAAAAATGCCCCTGGAAAGCAGATAGCGAGTTCGACCTCGGCCTGAGCCAGCGAAAAGCTATTTACACACCTTTCGCACAAGCAGTACCTAATGTTCCCGTTATAGACAAGGAGAGCTGTGCCTATTTCCTCAAAGGAAAATGCCGTGCTTGCGAAAAGTACTGCGAGAGGGAAGCCATCGATTTTGAGCAGCAAGATAAAATCGCCGAGATAGATGTCGGCAACATAATCTTGACCACTGGCTATGACCCGTTCGACCCCACACCTATTATGAAATACGGTTACGGCAGATTGCCCAATGTTGTCACCGGCCTTGAATTTGAGAGAATCTGTAACTCCGTAGGGCCAACCGGCGGCAAAATTGTCCTTAAAGATGGCTCCGAGCCGAAGAGCATAGCTATAATCCATTGTGTGGGCAGCCGAGACGAAAATTACCATGAATACTGCTCTCGAGTCTGCTGCATGTATGCTCTCAAATATTCACATCTCATAAAGGAAAAAACAAAGGCTGACGTCTACCAGATGTACATAGACATGCGCTGCTTTGGCAAGGGCTACGAGGAATTCTACAAAAGACTGTCCAAAGAAGGCATTACTTTTATACGAGGCAAACCGGCTGAAGTCACAGATAGGGCACAAAACGATGAAGAGAAAGGGAAGCTCATCGTCGTCGGTGAGGACAGCTTACTCGGAACTATTGTCCGGATCCCGGTTGATATGGTCGTTCTATGTATAGCCCTGGAAGCCCGCGCTGACGCCAAGAATGTGGCTCAGAAATTCGGCATCAGCCAGGGTGCCGATGGTTTCTTCATAGAAAGACATCCTAAGCTTGACCCCGTAGCAACTATGACCGAAGGCGTCTTTATCGCTGGCTGCTGTCAGAGTCCTAAAGACATACCTGATACCGTGGCCCAGGCTTCAGCCGCGGCTACTCGCGTCTTGGCCTTGATAAGCAAGGGTAAAGTTGAGCTAGAAGCAGCCGTGGCAGTCATCGATGAAGAGAAATGCTCCAGCTGCCGAATCTGCAATCTACTCTGTCCATACAACGCTATTGACTTTATTGAAAAAGACGAGGTATCTCGAATTAACGAAGCTCTATGTAAGGGTTGCGGCACCTGTGTCGCCGCTTGCCCTAGCGCAGCAATAACACATAAGCACTTTACCACCGAAGAAATTATGGCAGAAATCGAGGGAGTATTAGTATGAACAACTTCGAACCAAGGATTGTCGGCTTCTGTTGTAACTGGTGTTCCTATCGGGGCGCTGATTTGGCCGGTACTGCCAGAATGAAATGCTCGCCCAATGTTCGCATTATCAGAGTCATGTGTAGTGGCCGGGTGGAACCAACCTTCGTCGCCAAAGCCTTTGAACTTGGCGCTGACGGCGTTTTGATTTTAGGCTGCCATCCCGGTGATTGCCACTACGTCGAGGGCAACTACAAGACGATGCGGCGCATGCCCCTGATTAAGAAAACGCTGGAGCAGCTAGGTATTGAGGAAGAGCGAGTACGGCTGGATTGGGTATCAGCTTCTGAAGGAGACCGCTTCGTATCAATAGTTGACGATATGACAGCAAAGGTTAGAGCCTTAGGGCCATTTAATAAGAACTCCAAGGAGGCAAAACATGGCTAAGCTGAAATTAGCACTCTACTGGGCGGCAAGCTGCGGTGGTTGCGAGATTGCTCAGCTCCAAATTGGCGACAAAATCCTTAAGTTAGCCGAGGTGGCGGATATCGTTTTCTGGCCGGTAGCTATCGATGTCAAATATAAAGATGTTGAAGCCATGCCGGCAAAGAGCATAGATGTCTGCTTATTTAACGGCGCAATTAGAAACTCGGAGCAGGAACACCTGGCCAAGATGCTGCGTGAAAAATCGAAAGTGGTGATAGCGTACGGAGCCTGCGCCTATGAAGGTGGAATCCCGGGTCTGGCTAATCTTTTTAACCGGCAAACGATTTTCGACCGGGTTTATTTCGAAACACCGTCAACAGTGAACAAGGAAAAGGTAGTACCCCAGACAAAATATAAGGTTCCGGAGGGTGAGTTGACCATACCGGAGTTCTATGACACAGTCAAGACACTTGGCCAGACAATAGATATAGACTATATAATCCCGGGCTGTCCCCCTGAAGCCAGGACAACCTGGCTGGCCTTAGAAGCTCTCATCGAAGGCAAATTGCCGCCCAAGGGTACCGTGATTACGCACAATGCCAAAGCGGTATGTGATGATTGCCCTCGGAAGAGAGATGTGAAAAAGGTTAAGAAATTCTACCGAACTTTTGAGATGATTCCAGAGCCGGAAATATGCCTGCTGGAGCAAGGCTTAATGTGCGCCGGCATCGCCACCCGTGGTGGCTGCGAAGCACCATGTCCACAAGCCAATATGCCTTGCACCGGCTGCTACGGACCTGTCGAGGGAGTAATCGACCAGGGAGCTCATTTCCTGAGTGGGATAGCCTCAGTGATTGACTCCAACGACCCGGCTGAAATAGATAAAATCATTTCTGACATACGCGACCCCGTGGGTACTTTCTATCGATATAGCTTAGCTGACTCGTTACTAAGGAGGGCAAGAATCAAATGAAAAAAATAACCATAGACCCTATTACCAGACTGGAAGGCCACGGCAAGATAGAGATATTTCTCAATGACGCCGGTGAGGTGGAAAATACCTACTTTCAAATCCCAGAACTAAGGGGCTTTGAGAAGTTCGCTGAAGGGCGTTTAGCCGAGGACATGCCCCAGATAACCCAGAGAATCTGCGGCGTCTGTCCTGAAGCACACCATATGGCGGCTGCAAAATGCCTAGATGACGTGTTCCATGTCGACCCACCCAGCCCAGCTAAAAAACTGCGTGAACTTTTTTACAGCTCGTTCTTTGTCACCGACCATACTACGCATTTTTATATACTGGCTGGTCCCGACTTTGTTATGGGCCCCGAAGCCCCGGTAGCCGAACGCAACATTCTGGGAGTTATTGCCAAAGTGGGACTGGAACTGGGCGGAGCCGTAATTAAGACCCGGATGCAAAATCACCGCATTATCCAAATGCTTGGCGGGCGAGCGGTACATCCCGTCTTCGGTTTGCCCGGCGGCGTCAGCAAAGGTCTTAATGAAGACGAGAGGAAAGAAGTGGAGCAAATAGCCAAGGAGTCAGTGGAATTCGCCAAGCTTTCTCTGAAAGTTTTTGACGATATCGTCCTTAAGAACAAAGAATATCTGGATATGGTCCTTAGTGACGCCTATACTCACCACACTTACTATATGGGACTGGTTGACGAAAAAAACAGAGTGAATTTCTATGATGGCAAGGTTAGAGTGGTTGACCCCGACGGCAAGGAATTTGTTAAATATTCATCTAAAGAATATCTCGATAATGTTGCCGAACATGTGGAACCCTGGACTTATGTCAAGATGCCTTACCTCAAGAAAGTCGGCTGGAAAGGCTTTGTTGACGGCAAGGACAGTGGCGTTTTCAGGTCGACTCCTCTTTCCCGGCTTAATGCTGCCGATGGCATGGCAACTCCTCTGGCGCAGGCAGAATATGAGAGGTTCTACTCAACACTGGGCGGAAAGCCTGTCCATCAGACCCTGGCGACTCATTGGGCTCGACTCGTTGAGCTACTCTATGCTGCCGAAAGATTGCTGGAGCTCAGCAAAGACCCCGAGATTACCAGCCCTAATATCCGCACTATCCCGACAGCTAGGCCAGATGAAGGTGTCGGCATAGTCGAGGCTCCCAGAGGCACTCTTACGCATCATTACATTACCGATGAGAATGGTATTATCAAGAAAGCCAACTTAATCGTGGCTACAGTCAATAATGTCGCTGCCATGAGCATGTCCGTTAAGAAAGCAGCTCAAGCTCTCATAAAACCGGGCAAAAAGATAACCGAAGGGCTGCTTAACCGCATAGAGATGGCCTGGCGGCCTTATGACCCGTGCTTCGGTTGTGCTACTCATACCCTCCCCGGTCAGGCACCAATGGAGGTAGTCATCTATAATAGCCAAGGGGAAGTGGTAGAAAGGCTTAACCGCTAGCTACCGTAACACGGCCGGCTTGAATGGCCTTGTAATTTAAGTGGATGGGAAGACGAAGACTCTGATACTGGGAATGGGTAACCCGCTGCTCTGCGATGACGGAGTGGGGCTCAGGGTTACAGCCGAACTTAAAGATAGAGTCAACCAACCAGAAGTAACGATTATGGAGACCGGTATAGCCGGTCTTGCCCTGCTGGACCTGCTAGTTGGTTATGACAGAGCCATCATCATCGACGCCATTCAAACCGTAGGTGGAAAAGCAGGCCATATTTACCGGCTCAACACCCAGGCTTTTGATGCCGCCCGACATACGATCTCTCCACACGATATTGACTTCACTACCGCCCTCGAGTTTGGTAAAAAATTGGGCCTTTCCCTGCCCCAACAAATTATTATCTTCGCCATCGAAGCGTCAGACGTGCACACCTTCAACGAGGAATGTACGCCTGAGGTTCGAAAAGCAATTCCCACCTGCGTTGAAATGGTCCTCAAGGAATTAAAAAAAGGGTGACGGCTTTTCAGCTGCCACCCTTTCTAAAAGAGGGGAATTATCACCATTTTTCTTGGGATAGTCTGGAAGTGAGCCAGGTACGCAGCGGTTCATCCAGGGTACCCACTCTGGATTCCAGCCAGCGGACATCTCCACTCTCTAAGGCGGCTTTTGCTTCCGGTGTCAGACTGTAAGCTTTTAGAGCCCGGTTCGGATTCTCAGCAAGTCTAGCCATAAACCTGGAGTCATCTCTGGCCCTGGCCAACACCGATATAAGAGTCTTGGTTTCCATGTCTGGATAGCCAACCGGTGCAGTTTGTAATCGCGAGGTAGAAAACACGCCTGACAACCAGGGCCTGGCAGCCGCTGCTTCAGCAGCACGATCCTTACGCAGGTATATAAGCCAGTAAATGCTGCCTACAAACGTGCCGCCAACGATGTTGCCCAGCGTAACCGGAATCAGATTACCAATGAAGCCATTAAGACTGAGATTAGTCACCTGGCTTGCCGTAAGGCCAGCTACTTCAAGGACTTTGGCCTGCCCTGCCATAGCTATACCCATTGGAATGAAGTACATGTTAGCTATACTGTGCTCGAAGCCACAAGCTACAAACGCGGTTATAGGGAACAGGATGGCGAATATTTTATCGACAGTGGAACGAGCGCTAAAGCAGAGCCAGACCGCCAGACAGACAAGTGTATTGCACAAAATTCCGCGGGCAAAAGCCGGCCAGAAAGCCAGATTTACTTTGGCGTTGGCAATTGATAATGCGTTTACGCCTACTTTGAAGCCATCTAGCGCCCAGAACTGGCTATAAAAAACTACGAGTACTAATAACAGCGACCCTATAAGATTGGTGAAATAGACAATACCCCAGTTCTTAAACAACTGTGATAACCTAATCTTACCGCTGGCCCGGCTGCCCACCATAAGAGCATTGCCGGTGAATAGCTCAGCTCCAGCCACCACGACAAGGATCAGTCCTAGGCTGAATACAATGCCCCCAACCAGTTTGGTCAATCCGAAACCTATCTGGATATCTGTGGTAACTAAGGTGGCAAACATAGCCCCCAGTCCAATGAAGAAACCCGCCAGAATTCCCAAAAGTGAGATAGTCCAGATATTTCCATTTGCCTTGCTTACGCCTACTGCTTCCATTTTCAGCGCCATCTCTGCCGGCGGTCTACAATCAGTGGTGGCACAGTTTTTGAGCTCCTCCAGAGCGGTTTGTAAGCGAGATACCTCAACCGATGGATGCCTTTCAGTTTCCATTTTTTGTATTTCTTTGCCCCCTAATTTTAAATCTGCCATGGTTACTCCTTACCATTTCTCCTGAGATAGACGATACCACAGCCAGGTTGAAAGGCGCTTGTCCAGCTTACCAACCCAGCTCTCAATCTTCTGGATATCACCACTGGCTAAGGCTGCTTTCTCCTCCTGCGTCAGTGTGTAATACTCCTTGAGAGCTTCATGAGGGTCCTCTGCCAGGCGGTTCATGAAATCGGGCTCATCAGCCGCTCTTGCCAGGACAGATAGGACCGCCCACCTTCCGGCCAAGCCCTCCTTCGGGACAACTGTGGGTGCACTGATGAGTTTGTCTAGGTTTTCAGTGCCTTCTTCGAGCTTTTTACGAACGTGATCAGCCATTTTTAGTCACCTCCTTATTTATTTGAACTTCTATCTTTAATTTAGCAACTGGTAACGTAACTCTCATCGGCCTCGCGCCCTAATTTCGATGGGGCTTTGGGTACGTCCAAAAGTATTACGTTAATCTTGTTTAAAAACCCTAAAACAAGTTCATTTTGGCCATTGGTACTAGTTCCCTCAGACATTAACATTTATCCCGGTTACCTTAAATTGCGGATACAAAAAAGAAAACCGGGGGATTAACCTCCGTATTCCTATTCCGTTTTGTCTGACTATTTCCATTTAAGTAATTAAAGATTAGTGCTATACTAGAGGTAAAAAGGGGGCGGGCGGTGGCAAAATTTGGGGGCAAATTTTTGGGGGCAGTTCAGTAAAGCTAGGAGTTTGGGCAGATTAAAGTCAATGTTTGGGGCACCTGCCACAAAAGTGATTGCCACCGCCCACTCGGTACCCTCCTCTATTAAGGCATCACACCTTCTAGTTGTAGTAAATTAATGCCACCGAGTTTATCACTTAATTCTAGTGACCTAGCTCAAAACTAATGTTCTTTGTAACAACCAACCTCCTTATTTCCAATATACCTAAGCCTGGTTCTAACGACAGATATCAGTTTTTAACTATTCTATTTTGAAATCAGGCCGATGGGGAACACCCACCTGCCGAACTTATCGTTCAGCACCACGGCTGCCGAACCGTAGGCTGCAGCAGCGCCACAGCACAGTCCTTCCACTCCGGCTACCGCTGCCGGTATGAGGTCAAAAAATACGGCGGCAAGCAAGAAGAACAGTACAGTCAAGCTCGCGAACACAAAGATGTGCATCACCGACATCTTCAGCGTGCCTATGGTCATATAGCCGGTGAATATGCCCCAGCATACAAATAACCAGGCCAGTCCAGAGCGCTCCATTTCGACTACGCCTGTCCACTGCAGTAGAAAGTAAAAGCTCAATCCTATCCAGAACAAGCCGTAGGAAGTGAAGGCGGTGAGACCAAAGGTATCGCCACGCCGAGCATCTATGATGCCGGCAATAATCTGGGCTACACCACCCCAGAAAAATCCGTATACCAGTGGTAAAGTACTTGTGATCAAACCCAGATTGTGAATCTGCAATAGAATCGTATTCAGGCCAAATCCGGCTAAGCCTAAGGCGCCCGGATTAGCCCATTGAACCTCGTTTTGAGTAATCACCTTTGCCATAAAATTTCCTCCTATGTCACCATAATCTTACATTGGTTGATGCCGGAGAAAGCTAACACAACTGCAATAAACTTAGCATCTCTCCTTGACCAGCACTTCAACCACAGAGGGGTCAGCCAGTGTAGTAGTGTCACCCAATTGCTCCACATCGCCGGCAGCAATCTTGGTCAATATTCTTCTCATAATCTTGCCACTTCTCGTCTTTGGCAAACCATCAGCAAACTGAATCTTATCCGGTGTGGCTATTGGACCAATCTCCTTGCGGACATGGGATACCAGCGCTTTCTTGAGCTCGTCAGACTTTCCCACGCCGGCTTTTAACGTAACGAAGGCGTATATGCCTTGCCCTTTTATCTCATGGGGCATGCCAACAACAGCAGCTTCCGCGACATTATCATGAGATACCAGAGCACTTTCCACCTCGGCAGTACCTATACGGTGCCCTGACACATTGATAACATCGTCAATACGACCCATTAACCAGAAGAATCCGTCCTCGTCTACTCTGGCGCCATCTCCCGTATTATAAACGCCTGGGAATCGAACAAAGTAAGTGTTCTTGAATCTCTCTGGGTCGCCATAGACCCGGCGCATCAGCCCCGGCCAGGGCTTTTTGATAACCAAGTAGCCGCCTTCGTTCACATCAGCAACGGAACCATCCTCTCTGAGCACCGCAGCCTCGACTCCAGGAAACGGCAATGTCGCTGAGCCCGGTTTAAGTGGAGTAGCACCGGGTAAAGGTGTGATTAATACTCCTCCCGTCTCTGTTTGCCACCAGGTATCCACAATAGGGCACATATTTTTACCTATTACGTTGTAGTACCAAATCCAGGCCTCAGGATTTATCGGTTCACCTACCGTGCCCAGGAGACGCAGGGATCTCAAATTATGCTTATTAGGCCATTCGTCTCCTTCTCTCATTATGGATCGGAGTGCAGTAGGCGCCGTGTAGAAAATGCTGACCTGATATTTTTCAACAATATCCCAGAACCTATCAGGATGGGGATAGTTTGGCACCCCTTCAAACATGAGTGTGGTCGCTCCGTAAGACAAGGGGCCATAGACGATATAGGAGTGCCCCGTCACCCAGCCAATGTCGGCTGTGCACCAGAAAGTATCTTCTTCTTTCATGTCAAAGATCCACTTAAATGTCTGATAGCAGTAAAGAAGGTAACCTGCTTGAGTGTGCAGAACCCCCTTGGGTTTGCCAGTGCTCCCACTGGTATACAAAATGAACAGTGGGTCTTCAGCATCCATAACTTCAGGCTTACACTCTGTTTTAGCGCTATCAGATGCCATTTCATCGTCCCACCAATAATCACGCCCCTTCTCCATGGCAACTTCAATATTAGCCCTCTTGACCACTATGACGTCCTTCACGTCAGGGCAGGCTGCAAGGGCTGCGTCTGCATTGTCCTTACTCCGTATGATCTTGCCACCACGGTAGTAGCCATCGACACAAATGAGTACTGAAGATCGGCAGTCCAGCATCCTATCTTTCAATGCATCAGCACTGAAACCGCCGAAAACAACGCTATGAATAGCACCAATCCTGGCACAAGCCAGCATGGCAATCGGCAGCTCCACAATCATGGGTAAATATATAGATACCCTATCTCCTTTTTTGACACCATGTTTCTTAAGCACATTGGCAAACTTGCAGACCTCTCGATATAGCTGTTGATAGGTGAGCACCTTGCTATCACCGATGTCGCCCTCCCAGATCAAAGCCGCTTTGTTCTTTCTCCACGTCTTAACATGCCTGTCGAGGCAATTTTGACTGACATTGAGCTTACCCCCCACAAACCATTCATGCTTGCCCTCCTTGAAATCCTCGACAAACACTTTATCCCATTTCCGATACCAATCCAGCTGGCCTGCCATCTCGCCCCAGAAGCCCTCAGGGTCATTAATAGACCACTGATAGACATCTTTATACTCGACCAGATTCCGTATGTACGCCCGTTCACTGAATTCCTTTGGAGGATTGAATACCCTCTTTTCCCCCATCATTGAAGTGATTGTTTTTACATCTGCCATGATTAAACTCCTTTCCAGAATTAGAAATTAAACCAGTGCGGTAACACCCAATAACTGGGCATAGGCTTGACGTAGCCTGCCAGCTACCACACGCGCGATTCCTCTTGAAATTCTGCAGCCTATTTCAGGTCTGGTTACGCACAAACCGGACAACTCCTGCCCATCAAAAGCCAGTACCTTTGTATTCTCTAAAGCTTTCACTGTAGCCGTACAAACGTATGGGTCCAGCATGGCCGACCAGCCGAACACCTCATAGTCGGTTACAGCTTGAACCTGGCGCTGAGCTAGCGGCCCGACTTCCAAAATAATCCCCACTGCGCCGTGTTCGATTATGTATAACTTCTCTTCCTTGTTTCCCTGCTTGCAAATAATTGTTCCGGCCTCGAATTCTTCATAGTCGCACATTTTCTCCGCTTCACGAAGCTGCTTATCATCCAAAGCTCGAAAAATGTCGCATTTCCTTAACACATTGAACTTGCCCATTTTTTTACCCCCTTTAATTTCTTTGTGCCCCTGGTACGTCAACGGTTCCTCGGCCACACAACTGCAGCCACTTTAATTATCCTCAGCCGCCACAGCCAGTCGTATTTGACCTGGTCCTGGCGCGATCAGACCAGAGCCTCAGCCCCTTCTGTGTAAGAAAAAGTACTACCGAAAATAAGGCAACAGCTGCTATAAAACCTGCGACTGCTATAAATTGCCAATGCATTATTTCTCTCCTTTACCACTTCTCCTGACCAAGACGGCACCAAAGCCAGCTAGCCAATCGCTTATCCAACTTACCTAACCAACTCTCAATCTTCTGTATATCGCCGCTAGCCAGGGCCATTTTCTGCTCTTGAGTTAAGGTGTAATACTCTTTAAGAGCCTCGTGTGGGTTCTCGGCTAAACGTGACATGAACTCAGGTTCATCAGCCGCCCTAGCCAGCACAGCTAGTATTGCCCACTTACCAGCTAAACCATTATTTGGAACAACGGTCGGTGCACTGACTAATCTATTAAGCATTTCGCTAGTATCTCCGGCCTTCTCACCAAGCTTATCTGACATTCCCGCTGCTCATTATTAACCAGATTTTTCTGACAACTATACTGTAGCAGCTAGCAGATTGGCTCTCATCGGTCTTTAGCTCTAGTTTCGATGGTACTTTGGCCTATGTTACGTAATACCACCGAACATGTATGACCATAGTATTATTGTGCCTTCAGGCTGATATACCTTATAATTAGTATTGAACTGCTAAGGGGGTGATAGAGTGAAGGCGAAAACAAGAATTTTGCTTGCCGATGACCATCCATTGTTGCGGGAAGCATTGAGCCAGGTATTTTCTAATGAGAAAGATATGGAGATAGTTGGCCAGGCAAATAATGGCGAGGAAGCCGTCAATCTGACTTCCCAGTTGAAGCCAGATATACTGGTTATGGATATTATGATGCCTAAGTTCGACGGTCTTGAAGCCAGCCGACAAATTAAGAAAATTGCCCCCAATACCGCCATACTGATTCTCACCGCCTATGATGACGATAACTACGTGCTTGGATTACTGGAGGCAGGAGCAGCCGGTTACCTGATGAAAAGCGCGCGGGGACAGGATTTAGTGGAAGCTGTGCGGGCTATAAGAGCCGGTGAGTCGGTGCTTCACCCCAAGATAATTGAAAAGTTGCTAAAACAAGCCATGATTAAACCGGCGGGAACCGTAGACCGAAAGATAAGAGACATTCTAAGTGACCGCGAGATGGAAATGCTGAAACTACTGGCCACCGGAATGAGCAACAAAGAGATAGCCGATAAACTATATCTTAGCTTACGAACCGTCAAGGCCCACATGTCGAACATATTCACCAAGATGACTGTTGCTTCGCGAAGTGAAGCTCTAGTTGAAGGCCTCAGAACGGGACTAATTACTTTAGAAGATATTAAGCAAGGTGAATCTTCGGAATGATAGAATAAATTTGATGTTCGACTAGTATCCGTAAATAATAAAAAATAGATGAGGAGATGTATCAGCAGCAGTGTCAAATAGATGGCGAATTTTCCACATCTGCTTCTTAACCCTAATCTTCTTACTTCTTACTCTATCCCATTACCACGAACTCCTGGCTAGCATCCCGATAATAGGCCAGGTGTCTATTGCCTCGTTTCTCGGTTTATCAAGATACGCTGTTGAGCGATTTATTTATATTTTGCTCATAGTTTATGCCGGCTGGTCGCTGGGACTAAGGTTCGGCATCGGTACATTGTTGGCTTCCGGCCTTGTTATGCTTCCACGTGCAATATTCATATCATCTACCCCTATAGACTCCACTATCGAGAGCATCGCTGCGCTTACTATTGGCGGCCTGGGCATTACCTTAATTCAAATGCGCCGGGGATGGCATCAACAAAGACAAAAACTACGTGGAATTAGAGTAGCCTTGAGAACATCTCAAGAGAGCTACGAAGAGCTTTTTACAAATGCCAGTGATGCGATTTGGGTTCATGATATGCACGGCAAGATAGTGATAGCCAATAGAGCCTGTGAGAAGGTCAGTGGCTACTCGCCGGATGAGTTAATAGGTAAAAATGTTGCTGAATTCATGTCCCGTGATGCACTGGTGATAGCCAGAGAAATTAGAACCAAGCTTATGAAGGGCCAAGCTATTGACCAACGCTACGACCAGCGATTAATTAAGAAAGACGGCACAGACGCCATTGTAGAATTGTTTACCCGCCTTATTCGCGCTGATGGCAAGCCTATCGGCTTTCAGAATATAGCTCGCGATGTTACTGTAGAAAGAAGGCTGAGAGATAATCTTCGCCTTCAAATTCATAAAACTCTCATGGCGCAGGAGGAGGAGCGGAAACGAATTGCCCGGGAACTCCACGATGATATCGCGCAGTCCATACTTTTATTGTCACGACAACTGGACATCCTTATCTCCAAAAATGATTCCAAGATACCTAAAGCTTCGATTATAGAGCTCGAGCATATCGAGAACATAGCCAATGATGCTTATAAAAGTCTGCAGCGATATGCACGTGACCTGAGGCCGAGCATTTTAGACCAGATGGGACTCGTCGCCGCATTAAACTGGTTGACTGAGGAACTGGGCAAAGAATTGAGGATTAAAACTTCGGTAAAATCGGATAAATTACCTCCGCTTCCCTCAGAAGTGGAGTTAGCCATGTTCCGAATTGCTCAGGAGACACTGAATAATATACGAAAACATGCTCAGGCGTCAGCGGTCAATATTACAGTACAACTTACTTCAAACAATTTGAAGATGTCTATCACGGATAACGGCAAGGGCTTCTCGACATCCAGATTGACCGGTGACCTGGCGAAAGAAGGAAAGCTGGGAGTCCTGGGTATGGAAGAACGGGCACGTCTTATCGGAGGTACTTTACAGATAAAATCGGAGCCCGGCAAAGGTACAACTGTGATCGCCAGGGCACCAATCTGGACTCGACAGAAAGAGCTTGTCCCGTTTATTTAAATAAAGTTACCTTTGCCTGCAGTTTATTTTGCGCTTCTCTATAAAATCGGAAACAGCAAATGGAATCGCCGAACACTCCACAGGTTAAACAACTTATTCGCCAGGCTATAGCTGAAGACCGGAGCCGGCAAGACGTGACTACGAAGGCATTGATACCTGAGACCCAGATGGGCAAGGCATTAATCATGGCCAAAGGCAGAGGTATCATAGCCGGAACTGGTATAGCCAAACAGGTTTTTCTCAAAATAGACCCTAAATTGGAGGTGGATATTCTTATCGAGGACGGCAACGAAGTTAAGCCCAGCGATATTGTAACTAGAATTGAAGGTAAAACTTCAAGTATATTGAAAGCCGAGCGGGTGGCATTAAACTTCTTGCAGCGTCTTAGCGGCATTGCCTCGGAAACAGCCCGCTATGTCCAGGCCGTCAAAGGTCTACCGGTTTACATCACGGATACCAGGAAAACTACGCCGGGACTGAGAACGCTGGAAAAATACGCCGTTCGTGTCGGAGGCGGTAAGAACCACCGCATGCATCTGGCAGACGGTATTCTGATTAAGGACAACCACATTGCAGCGCTCCGCCGTCGAGGGCTGAATATAAAGGAAATTGTAGCCAATGCCCGGCAAAAAGCTCCACCCGAACTTAAAATTGAAGTTGAAGTCAAGACCCCCGAGGAAGCTGTCCAGACCGCTGAAGCCGGCGCCGATATAATTATGCTCGATAATATGAACCTCGAAGACATGCGCCAGGCTGTCCGGCTAGTTAAAGGCCATGCTTTAATAGAAGCTTCGGGAGGAATTACTCTGGAAAATGTCCGGGCTGTTGCCGAGACGGGTGTTGACCGTATCTCAATAGGAGCGCTTACTCACTCGCCGAAAGCTCTGGACATTAGCTTAGAACTTGACTAAAACTTTCAATCTGTCATTTCGACAGGCCATGAGCCCTTAGCAGAGGAATATCATCGAGAATACTTTCTGTCTTTCCGTCAGCCGCTATCTTGCCTTCATCCATGACCATGGTCCGATGGCACAAAGCCCTAACCAATTCCAGATCATGGGTGGCAATGATTTTAGTTATTGGAAGCCTATTTAGCAGTTCGACCAAAGACCACTTGCTTCTTGGGTCAAGGTTGCTGGTAGGTTCGTCAATTACCAGAATCTCCGGGTCTAAGGACAGAACAGTGGCAATGGCAATGCGTTTTTTCTCACCGACGCTCAGATGATGAGGGGAGCGCTGCTCATAGCCCGCCATATTCACCCACTCGAGTGCCTGGGCAACGTGCTGTTTCACCTCAGATTCGGTTAAGCCCATATTTATAGGCCCGAAGGCAACGTCATCAAAAACATTCAACGAAAAAAGCTGGTCTTCAGGGTCCTGGAATATCAAGCCGACTTTCTTCCTTATCTCTTTCAGATTTTTTTCTTCCACAGTCAATCCGCAAATCTTCACAGTACTATTGCCGCGGAGGATACCATTTAGATGAAGCAAAAGTGTCGATTTCCCGGCACCATTAGGGCCAATCACCGCCACATTGTCACCGGGCCAAACAACCAGGTCAACGCTACTTAGCCCCCTATGCCCATCGGGATAGTTGTAAGAAAGGTTTTTAATTTCTATTACTTTGTCCATAACGCCTACAACCAGATAATGTATGGTAAAACAAGTACCAGACTAAACGCTGCACCAAAATAGGCGTCGGCCTGTTTGAATCTCAGTTTATGCAAAGTGCGAACTTGACCGTCAAAACCTCTGGCTAACATGGCGGCATATATTCTTTCACCCCGCTCGTAGCTCCTGATAAATAAAGTGCCCACCATGTTGCCAATAGTCTTTAGATGATGAAGCCGGCTGCCTCCAAAATTACGGCTATCGCGAGCTTGTTGTATTCGCATTACCTCGTCGACCAGCACGAAAATGTACCTATACATAAAAGAAAGTATCAATATCATCACCTGCGGCATTCCCAATTGCTTAAGTGCTTTTAGTAAGTCATCGAGCCTGGTTGTCGATGACAGCAAAATCAGAGCCAAAATACAGAGCCAAGACTTAACTACAACATTGGCCAGAATCAGCAAGCCATCATAGGTTATCGAGATTTGCCACAGCCAGATATTATAGCTTCCAGCCACCTCCCCCTCTTTAAAAAAGGGGATAAAGATAGCAATCAACAAAACAAAGGGCAAAATCACCAGAGATCTCTTTAGAACATAAGCGGATGGCAACCTGGAGAATGCCAGCATAAAAGCAATAATGGCAAAATAAAAGGCAAAAACCCGCCAATTACTGGTCGGCGTCAACACAACAGCTACGATAAAAGCCAGGCTGGCAATAAGCTTAGTCCGCGGGTCAAGCCTGTGGATAACGCTATTCAGGTGGCTATATTCGTCAATAAAGCTATGCTTCACCTTTTGTCCTCAATAACTTAGCCAGCCCATAGCCAATGCCAAAGAGTATAAGAGTGCCCACTATTCCAGCCAGAATTGTGGCCACAGCTTCATTCGTCACTCCAGGTACCACATAATCAGGGAAAATATTGAAGAGAGGGGCAAGAGCTACATGAATAAAACCTTTATCTTCAGCCACCCTTTCCAAACCATCTGGCGACGAAGAAGCCAAAGGAGACAATATTACCAAAAGCAAGGCTAGAATCAGGACTCCATGCCACCATTTGAATTTCATTCCTGTCTTTACCTCCTTAAGTAGCTTGTTGCAGTTCCAGCAGGTCAGGACGCGTACCCATAACTAGGGCAACCACCGCGACTGTGATAAGCCCTTCACCGACACCGATGGCCATATGAACTATCCCCATGGCCGGGATGGCTATTTGCCAGGGCACGGTGCGCGAAATAGAAAGCTCGGCGGCGCAGGCCAGTGCCGATACCACAACTGATATCCAAGCTCCTACGCCAGCGGCGACCAACCGTCCCGTCTTGCTGCCCCTTATAGCGGCAAATATGCCCTTATAAGTGAAATAACTGACAAACACGGCAATCACGCCCATATTGAGTATGTTCGCGCCCAGCGCGAGCAGACCGCCATCCTGAAATATGAGACATTGGACCATCAGCACACAGCTCATTATCAGGACCGCCGACCACGGCCCTAATATGATTGCAGCCAGTGCTGCGCCTACGAAATGCCCAGAAGTCCCTCCAGCCACCGGGAAATTCAGCATTTGCGCTGCGAAAATGAAGGCAGCCAAGACACCCATCATAGGCACCTGCCTCTCACCCATTTTCTTGTTCGTCGCCTTTACTGCATAGGCCACGCTGCCAGCAGCCACTGCGATTCCGGCTACTGCCACCGGTGTACTGATGAAACCATCTGGAATATGCATCTAAAAACGTCCTCCAATAGCTTTCTATTCAATAAAATGCAACTGCAACTAATTGCATTAATACCCAAAAATAAAAATTGCTTGGCTCTGCTAAGCCTTATCCTGGCATTCGGAACACAGGCCGAAAACAGCCGTATGTTTTAAATCAGCTTTAAACTGATGTTTTTCCGAAAGGACGTCTTCCAAAGGAGCCAGTGCTGATTCGGGCAAGTCGATTATACTATGGCATTTCTGACATACCAGATGATGATGACGCCCTTTCTCGGCGGGATGGAAGCGAACACACCCGTCTCCCAGGGCGATCTCGTTAACCAGCTCAAGTTCCTTAAGCAATTCCAGTGTCCGGTAAACCGTAGAAATGTTGGCGTAAGGGTATTTCTCTTTCACCCTGGCATATATCTCCTCGGCACTGACATGTTTATCGGTATCATGCAGAGCCTCGACCACCATCATCCTTTGCGGTGTCAATCGATAGCCCATTCCCCTGAGCACTTGAGCGCAACTCATATCGGTTAAAGTATAACAAAAATAGTGCCTATTTGCAACTAATTGCATTAGCAATTAATTGATATTCAGTGAATCTTATCCCTGCTATCCAGTGCTATGGTGACCGGCCCATCGTTATGTATTTCCACCAACATGTGTTGCTGAAAGCGACCTGTCTCCACCTGAAGCCCGGCATCACGTACCCGGCCAATAAAAAAGTTCACCAGGGCTTCCGCCTGTTCGGGCGGAGCCGCTGCCTCAAAACTTGGCCGGCGCCCTTTCCGTGTATCAGCCAGGAGGGTAAACTGGCTTACAATCAGAATCTCGGCTCCGGTTTCCAGCGCCGAAAGATTGAACTTACTGGCCTCATCGGCAAAGATACGGAGATTTACTATCTTATCGGCCATGTAAATTGCGTCCCTCTCGGTGTCCTCCCGAGCCACACCAACCAGGACAACTAAACCACGGCCGATTTTTCCAACAACCTCGCCGTTCACACTCACCGATGCTTTGGTGACTCGCTGCACAATTACTTTCAAATCAACTCCAAGTCCTTAGTCCGAGAAAAGCCTACCTCAATATTTTACGGAAGCAGTGTATCTGAGGCAAATTGACACCTAAAATGTGATAGAGTACAATTATTTTTGCTTAGGACACGGAGGAGCACTAATGATAGAGATGACGATTGATAGCATTCGGGTAAGCCTGATGAACTATCAGCACGTGGTAATCCTTAAGGAGAAAGAATCAGACCGCTACCTGCCTATCTGGATTGGCCCATCAGAAGCAGATGCTATCTCGATAAAATTGCAGAATGTTGACTTAGCACGGCCCATGACACATGACTTACTGAAAAACGCCATCTTCGCGCTGGAAACAGCATCTGGCACGGTAGTGAGTAAAATTGTTGTAAATGACCTGCGCGCTGATACCTTTTATGCGCAGATTATTTTCGAGTCAACTGACATTCCAAAACCGGTAGGTGTTAAGTTTACACCCGAAAGCAGTTCGCGCCGGGGACATGACAATGGCTCGCGGCTGTCTATTATCTGGCAGGGAAGAGAATACAAACTTGAAATAGCCAACGAATGGCAGGAATCAGGCGATAGATTCATTGAGGCAATGAATGAGGACGGCCTGATGTTTGTACTTCGCTACGACAAAGGGACCAGTCAATGGTTACTCACCAGGATAAAGCTTGATTCCCGACCCAGCGATGCCATCGCTTTGGCGGTAAGAGCCACAGTGCCCATATATGTTGAGGAGGCAGTCCTGGACAAGGCCGGCATCATACTGGACCGGGAAACGGGAAAGCCTATACCCACAGATAAAAGTGGGGATAAACCAGGTACTAAAGGGAAGGTCGACGAGCAAGAGTTGAAGAAGCTGTCAGCCTTCAAGGATTTCATTAATACACTTAACCTGGACGATTTAGGTAAGCGTAAATCATGAATATTTATACGCATGTAGTGGACTCACTGGGTTCGTTCAAAGCGAACCACTTTTAGCTGAGCTTTTTACCTAGTTGCTTAACAATTACGTAGATTTGCATACGACAAACGTGGCGGTTGCGGGTAAGGCTGCTGGATAGACACTAAACAGATAATGCCGATCCAATGTGCTCGAACTATTTCTGGAATCGGCTTTAAGTACATATTAAAATTAGTCCTAAGGTCGATGACAGCTATTTCCTAATCTGCTAGATTATAATGTGTTTCGGCAAAGAGCATCAAAGAAGATAGTGACTTCTCCAGCTTATGAAACTTTGTAACTCAAACGCCGTAAGACACATAGAGCGGATTACAGAAATAGCAATATGACTTTACTTCAAGAAAAGATCTACTACACAGTGGCGCAGCCTAAGCCCAATAAACCGATATCAAAGGAATGGGTCCGCCCACTCTGGTTTCTTTTCACCGTTGGCTGGTATGTAGCCTTGAGCATTACTATCCCAACGATGATAGGCTTCTGGCTCGACAGCCCGGGAAGGTTTGACAGCCGCCCTTTATTTACACTCATTGGCTTCTTCCTGGGCACATTGATTGCCTTTTACGGCCTGTACCAGATGCTGCGCCGATTCTATAAGGAGCAAAAGGAGCAAGACAAGGGCAAGGAGCGGAAACTGTGAGATGAATATGGGTTGTGGCTGCTCAATAAAAATCATGGCCTGGGTGGCTATTATTCTACTGGCTCTTTTATTAACCGGACTCGTGGTTGGGCCACTAGGCTCGAGTCTACTGGGCATCAAAGCTCCCAGCTTCCTGGCTGTCGCCAAGCCCCAAGTACAACTCCCATCGGAGGGCATAGTCCACATCTCAGCATTTACGATTACCAATACTCTCATAGCTGCCTGGTTAACAATAATAGTTTTAGGTGGTTTATTTTACGCCGCCACCCGCAAGATGAAATTAATACCGGGAAAGCTTCAAAACTTTGCTGAACTGATCGTAGAAACAATGTTGAACTTCGTTAAAGGCGTAGCCGGAGAAAATCATGCTCGCACCCTTTTCCCCTTAGTAGCCACTATATTCCTCTACGTTTGGACTAATGCCTTGCTGGCCCTTCTACCATTCTTTGGAACCATAGGTATTATCGAGCACAACGGTACCTTTATACCTTTGCTCCGGGCGGCAAATACTGATATTAACCTTCCCCTTTCCATCGCTATAATCTCCTTTGTCTCTGTTGAATTTTGGGGGCTACGGTCACTCGGTTTCTTCCATTATCTCAACAGCTTCTTTAATTTCGGTCAAATACGTGACGGTTTCGTAAGTTTGTTCAAGGGGAAGATCCGACCTGCCATCAGTGGTATTATGTTCGGTTTCATTAACCTGTTCATAGGCGGACTGGAAATTCTCAGCCATTTTATCCGTATCGTCAGCTTCACCTTCCGTCTCTTTGGCAATATGACAGCCGGTGAGATATTGCTGTTGGTAGTCTCGTTTCTAGTGCCATTGGTGGCATCTATACCCTTCTACGGGTTAGAATTATTGGTCGGCGTTCTTCAGGCACTGATTTTCGCCGGCTTAACTCTTGTATTTGGCGTTATTGCCATGGCTCCGCATGAGGAGGAGCCGGAGCATGCAAATTAAAAAAGGAGGATGAAGATGACACCAGAAACTATGAAAATGTTGGCTGCAGGTCTTGCCGGAGGGCTAGGCATGATAGGACCGGGCATTGGACTCGGACTTATTGGCTTTGGCGCCATGCAGGCCATAGGACGCAACCCTGAAGCCAGAGGGCCAATCTTGACCAACATGATTTTGATTGGCGCTTTGGCTGAGGCAGTGGGAATCTACGCCTTGATCGTAGCTATCCTGCTGGCTTTGGTAGTATAACAAGGAGAATTAGAAATGGAAGAAGGTGGACTACCAGGTTTCATAGGCGGCCTTATCAGCGCAGCTATAACCATCGGTGTTGTAGTAGCTTTCAGCATGATAATCCTGGTCTTTATTTTGGCTCAAGCATGAGCTCACCAAGCTTAATAATTCGGCCTCGATTCAATGGCTGGCGCCTAGCTGCCATTACGGATAATCAATGAACTAAAAAAGTCAGGTGATTGTATGGAAGGTATTGGAATTAACCTACCACTGTTGGTGTCTTTTCTCGTAAGCTTTGCCATTTTGTTTACGGTACTGAGCATATTCTTGTATAAGCCGGTGCTCAAGATGCTCGAGGACAGGCAAGCTAAAATAAGGGAGAGCCTGGAGCAAGCCGAAAAAATCAGGCAAGAAACTGCTCATAGCGAAGAGGAAATCAAGGCTCAACTGGAAAAAGCGCGCAAAGAGGGACAGGGCGTCATAGCCCAGGCGACGCAAATAGGAGAAAGATTAAAGGAAGAAGCAAAACAAGGTGCTCGCCAGGAGGCTGAGTCATTGATCGCCAAAGCTCGCAGCGAGATACAGCGAGAAAGAGATAAAAGTATTGAGGAATTACGCGCCGAATTTGCTGATATCGCTATCCTCGCTGCAGAAAAAGTCATCAATGAAACATTAGATAAAAAGAAACATCGCAAAATCATTGATGAGGTGCTTAAGGAGAGCACCACTTTTGAAAAGAAATAGAAGGCTGTGTTCAAATGCCGGTAACAACATCTGTTAAACGATACGCTCAGGCAGTCTTCGAGATTGCTCTGGAAAGCAATAAACTTAAAGAGTGGCAGTCTAACCTGACAAAGATTGCCAAACTCGTAGAAGATGATGAATTTGTAGGCCTGGCGGAAAATCCCAAAATACCTTTCGACCTGAAGACAAAACTGGTACAAGAGAAATTGGGAAAAACAAATCCCATGGCCCTGAATCTAGTCTATCTACTAATTTCCAAGGGAAAGCTCAAAACGGCCGGCCAAATCTCAGACGAATATAGCCGCTTATTGAATGAGCACTATGGCATAAAAAATGCAGAGGTTACCACAGCCGTTCCGCTCGACGATGTGGAAAGAGAAAAGCTTGGTCAGAACCTTGAAGCACTGGTCGGAAAGAAAGTGAGCATGAACGTTCAAATCAATCCGGATATTCTGGGTGGTTTTATCGCCAGAATAGACGATAGCCTTATCGATGGTAGTATCCGCAACAGATTAGAAATGTTAAAGAAGAGGTTGGCTGAAACCCGGAAATAACTACCCATAAGGGGGTGAAAAATGACAACAGGTGGTCGAGATATAGTCTCTGTAATTAAAGAGCAAATCAAGCAATTTGGGTCTACCGTAGCCATGGTAGATGTGGGAACGGTAATCGAAGTAGGCGATGGCGTGGCTCGCATCCATGGACTTCAGGGAGCCAAATATAACGAGTTGCTGGAATTCCCGAATGACATTATGGGCCTGGCTCTCAACTTAGAAGAGGACAACGTCGCCGCAGTAATACTTGGCGATTACACCCATATCAAAGAAGGCGACGAAGTCCGCAGCACGGGCAGGGTAGTTGAAGTTCCTGTAGGTGATAGCCTTATCGGCCGTGTGATAGACCCACTGGGCAATCCCTTGGACGAGGAAGGACCGATTAAGACGACCAAGACCAGACCTGTAGAAAGGGTTGCGCCTAACGTTGTAATGAGACAGCCGGTAAACACACCAGTCCACACTGGGATAAAGATAGTGGACGCCTTGATTCCTATCGGCCGTGGGCAGCGTGAACTTATCATCGGTGACCGGTCAATAGGCAAATCAGCCATCGCCCTAGACACCATCATCAGCCAGAAAGGCGGCGACCTTATCTGTATTTATGTGGCTATAGGCCAGAAAACGTCTAAGGTAGCGCAAGTAATAGATATCTTTAAGAAGTACGGCACCATGGAATATACCATAGTAGTCGTTGCTAACGCTTCTGACCCGGCGTCCTTGCAGTACTTAGCCCCCTACTCGGGTTGTGCTATCGGCGAAGAATTTATGGAACAGGGAAAAGATGCATTGGTTATCTATGACGATTTAACCAAGCACGCCTGGGCTTATCGACAAATATCATTGATCCTCAGACGACCACCGGGCCGCGAGGCTTACCCGGGTGATGTTTTTTATCTTCACAGCCGACTGTTGGAACGAGCTGCCAAGTTAAACCAGGAGCTGGGCGGAGGTTCTCTTACGGCTCTGCCCATTGTTGAAATCCAGGCCGGTGACCTGGCTGCTTACATTCCAACTAACGTTATTTCTATCACCGACGGCCAGATTTATCTGGAGACAGATTTGTTCAATAGTGGTATTCGCCCGGCGCTAAATGCCGGCCTATCGGTATCGAGAGTTGGTGGCAATGCCCAAACCAGAGCCATGAGACAGGTAGCCGGCAAACTGAGATTGGACATGGCACAATATCGCGAACTGGCTACATTTGCTCAATTCGGTACCGCCGACCTGGATAAAGCCACACGTTCACAGATTGAACGTGGACAACGTGTCACTGAGATACTAAAACAACCTCAATATACTCCAATGTCTCTTGAGAAAGAGGTAACTATCCTCTATGCCGTGACCAACGGCTATCTGGATGATGTCCCGGTTGAGAAAGTAGCCGCCTTTGAGCAGGCATTCCACTACTTCATGGAAACAAATCACCCTGAAGTCAGCAAACTTATTATCACAGATAAAATGATAAAACCCGAAACTGAGGAATCGTTAAAGAAAGCCATAGCGGAGTTTAAACAAGGCGCGAGCTATTAGAGGAATGAATGATTAGTCCTCGTCTTCTTCGTCGACGCATACGCAGTATTCAGAGTACTGCCAAAATCACCAGGGCAATGGAGATGATTGCCACTGCCAAGATGAGGCGCGCCCAGGAACAAGCTTTAGCCGGGCGACCCTATAGCGACAAAATAACGCAGGTAATTGCTGACCTCGCCGCTGAATTTGCGGGAGACAACGCCGCACACCCATTGCTTGAGAAAAGAAAAATAAACAAGATAGCTGTCGTCCATATCACTTCTGACAGGGGCCTATGCGGCGGATTAAACGCCAATATGAATCGTCTTACAGCCAGGTTCATCCTAGAACAAAGTGTACCAGTTACCCTCATCACTGTTGGTCGTAAAGGACGAGATTTCATGTATCGCCAGCAACGCGACGTTAGAGCTGAATTCACCAAAATCAGCGACCGCCCGTCAATGCTGGAGACATTGCCCATATCTCACATTATTATCGATGATTACAGCACCGGGTATATCGACCAGGTGTACCTGGCCTACACCAGGTTTGTTACCACGATGGTCCAGAATCCCACATTAGAGCTTTTACTTCCCATTGAGCCGGCAACTATACCAAAAACAGAAACCAAGGAATTCATTTATGAACCGGACCCCGTATTCGTTCTAAACCAACTTCTACCGCGTTTTGTAGAGATGAGAGTATATCATGCCATTCTCGAAGCTATTGCCAGTGAACAATCGGCTCGAATGGTAGCCATGCGTAGCGCAACTGACAACGCCAATGACGTTATAGAAGAGCTGACTTTGATTTTAAATAAAGCCCGTCAGGAGATGATTACCAAAGAACTACTTGACATCACTGGAGGCGTTGAAAGCCTGCACTAGAGGAGATGAGACTATGAACAAAGGCAAAGTTATTCAAGTGATTGGAACTGTGGTCGATATCGAGTTCCCGCCGGAGGGATTGCCGGCTATTTACAATGCAATCGAAATTAATCAGAACGGTAACAAAATCGTTCTTGAGGTCCAGTATCACATAGGCAACAATTGGGTTCGGTGCCTGGCCTTATCTCCTACAGACGGATTACAGAGAGGTATCGAGGCTATTGATACCGGAGCGTCGGTGACAGTACCGGTAGGCAGGGCTACATTGGGAAGACTATTTAATGTTTTTGGAGAGCCATTGGACGACCTCGGGCCTGTAAAAACCAAGGAACGCCTGCCGATACACCGCCCCCCACCTCCGCTGGAAGACCAGGAAACATCCATTCAAATGCTGGAGACAGGCCTAAAGGTTATAGACATGATTACCCCGTTTACCAAAGGCGGCAAGATCGGAGCCTACGGTGGCGCTGGAGTTGGTAAAACGGTCATCATACAGGAATTAATTCATAACATTGCTACTGCACATGGGGGCTTCTCGGTTTTTGCCGGCGTGGGAGAAAGGTCCAGAGAAGGCAACGACCTTTGGCTAGAGATGAAGCGGTCCGGAGTTTTAGATAAAACAATGATGGTTTTTGGCCAGATGAACGAGCCGCCGGGAGTACGAGCCCGGGTAGCTTTAACCGGCGTCACCATGGCAGAATACTTCCGTGATACCGAAGGGCAGGATGTCCTTCTGTTCATTGACAATATATACCGATACATCCTGGCCAATATGGAGGTATCAGCGCTGCTTGGCCGAATGCCTTCGGCTGTCGGTTACCAACCTACGCTGGCTACCGATGTCGGTGAACTGGAAGAAAGGATTACCTCTACCAAGAGAGGCTCAATTACTTCTTTTCAGGCCATTTATGTTCCGGCTGATGACTATACAGACCCGGGAATCGTAACCACGTTTGGCCATCTTGATGCTGTAATCTCGTTAGAGCGCTCCATTTCAGAGCTGGGTATTTATCCGGCTGTCGACCCGTTGGCTTCCTACTCCCGCATTCTCGACCCCCAAGTCGTTGGTGAAGAGCATTATCAGGTCGCTCGAGGCGTACAGCGCGTTTTGCAGCGATACAAAGACCTGCAAGATATAATTGCTATCTTAGGAATGGAAGAACTAAGCGACGAGGACAAAGTCACCGTAGCTAGAGCCCGCCGCATCCAAAAGTTCCTATCCCAACCAATGTTCGTCGCCGAGGCCTTCACCGGCACCGAAGGCAAATACGTCCCCATTAAAGAAACGATTCGCGGCTTCAAGGAGATTTTAGACGGTAAACATGACCAGCTCCCGGAATCTGCGTTTTTCATGGTTGGAACTATTGAGGAAGCCGTAGCCAGAGCCAAGAAGCTTGAAGAGGGATAATGGCAACACTTAAACTCGAAATCATAACCGCTGAGCGCCAAGTTTTCTCTGACGACGTCAATACTGTAGTTGCCCCGGGCGTTGAGGGAGAGCTGGGCATACTGCCGCATCATGCTCCTTTAATAACCATGCTCAAACCGGGAGAGGTCCTCATAAGGAAGGACAGCGAAGAAACGTATTTGTTTGTTTCCGGCGGTTTCCTTGAAGTACGTCCCGACAAAATCATAATCCTGGCCGATGCTTGTGAGCGCGCTGAAGAAATCGATATTGAACGCGCTGAAGCGGCTAAACACCGGGCTGAAGAAAGGCTCAAAACCCGTACTCCGGAATTAGACGTGGCACAAGTCCAAGCTGCTCTTCTTCGTTCTCTTGTCCGCCTTAAGGTAGCTGAAAGGAGACGTCGAAAATCGGAACTGCGGTGACGGTTTTCACTAGGTAAAGACAGCTAATTATCTGCAGAAATTGTGGGGTTAGTAATAGGGGAATACAGACCTGCTTTGAATATGACAGGTCAATTATAAAATCTCAAGCCTGACGCGAACACCCTCCTTGGTCGCTACCACACGTAGCAGAGTCCTCATCGCCTCAGCCACACGACCCTGCCTGCCGATTACTCTACCCTTATCATCCGCAGCGACTTCTAGTTTCACCACCACCATACTCTTGTCATCAGTCTCCTCAGTAACTCTTACATCATCAGGTGCATTAACAATAGACTTGGCGATGTATTCTATTAGCTCCTTCATTATGATGACTCCTCTGTAGTTGATTTGGCTTTCGTTCCGGCTTTGGTCTTCACTTTTTTCGGCTTTGTTGCTCGTACATTCTTTTCAGCAACCGGCTTGAACTTATCCACTACGCCGGCCTTAGTAAGCAGTCTTAATGCAGTTCCCGTTGGCTGGGCGCCATACTTAAGCCACTTCAGTGCTTTTTCTTCATCAACAACAAAGGTCTCTGGCTCAGTCAATGGATTATAATGCCCGATAATCTCAATAAATTTACCATCGCGTGGTGACCTCTCATCAGCTGCCACCATACGATATATAGGTTTATTCCTGGTACCAATCCGCCGCAATCTTATCTTCACCATGGGTTATCTATTTAGATAGGCCTCCTTGAGAATTTTTGTAGGCTATTATGCACCCAACGCACCTAAACTGTCAATACGGCTCTACTTCGGATGTTGCCTCCAGTGTACTCAGCCATTATAATCAATAATGTGAAAATACATAATTTGCACGGCTGGCAAATAAGCGTTGCCGAAGCTAAACAGATACAATTGGAGCTGGCCAGCCAGATATCTCGCCAAAGCGAAACTATCAAACCCAGATTTGTCGCCGGCGTCGATATATCAGCTCCAGACTCCACTGGGATCGCCCGGGCTGCCGTGGTCATTCTCAGCTACCCGGAACTGGAGGTTGCTGAGGTAAAGACTGCTAAAGATAAACTCAGTTTTCCCTACATACCCGGCCTTTTATCTTTCAGAGAGGCTCCGCTTATACTAGCTGCCTGCCAGAAACTATCCATAAACCCCGACCTTATTATGGTAGACGGCCAGGGAATTGCCCACCCCAGACGCTTCGGAATCGCCTCACATCTGGGTCTACTCCTCGATATGCCGAGTATAGGTTGTGCCAAATCACGTCTGTGCGGAACTCATTCACCGGTAACTGCTGAAGTTGGCGATTATACTGAACTTATGGATAACGGCGAAATCATCGGTGTCGCTCTATGTAGTAAAGTCAATGCTAACCCGATTTATATCTCTATCGGTCACAGGATTGATTTGTCTACAGCTATTCACTGGGTGATGAGGTGCTGCCGCCGCTATCGGCTTCCAGAGCCCTCTCGACTAGCTCATCTTGCTGCCAGCGGTAAATCCATGACCATCGTTAGCAACCGCCCGCAGAGATTGCCTGTCAATCACTTGTTATAATAATCTAAGTGTAGAATAGGAGTTATTAGCCATGCAGGAAGAAAAAGATAAACTGGAAGCTCTAAACCGCCGAATCTCGGATATGCTGGTGCGTCTTTGACATTCCAAGCAGGGAAAAGGAAACCGCCAGGCTGGAGACTGAGACCACACAGCCAGACTTCTGGTTAGACCAAACCAGGGCGCAGTCTATCATGCGTCAACTGGGAGCAGCTAAAAACACCGTCCAGACCTGGCGTCAACTGGAGAAAGAAAATACCGAACTTCTTGACATGACGACATTAGCTATCGAAGAAAACGACCAGTCTCTTCAAGGAGAAATACAGCAGCATATCGAGGAAATAACCTCTCAACTCAATGAACTGGAAACCAGACTGCTGTTGAGCGAAGAATACGATGCCAGAACTGCCATCTTGACTGTGCATGCCGGCGCCGGCGGCACCGAGTCCCAGGACTGGGCAGAAATGCTTTTCAGGATGTACTTGCGCTGGGCAGAGCAGCATAAATATAAAACTGAAATACTGGATACCTCAACTGGCGAAGAAGCCGGCATCAAGAGCGCCACAGTAGAAATTAAAGGAGATTATGCTTACGGTTATTTGAAGTCAGAACATGGGGTTCACCGTCTAGTTCGCCTGTCTCCGTTCGACGCCGACCACGCCCGGCATACTTCGTTCGTTCTGGTTGAAATCCTTCCTGAAGCCGAGGAGGAAATAGATATCAAAGTAAAAGCTGAGGATTTGAAAATAGATACCTTCAGGTCGAGTGGACCCGGCGGGCAGCACATGCAAAAAACAAGCAGTGCTGTTAGAATAACGCATCTTCCCACAGGGATGGTAGTAAGTTGTCAAAGTCAACGTTCTCAGCGACAGAACAAGGAAAGTGCGCTGAAAGTGCTATACGCCCGGCTTCTTGAACTGAATCGTGAGGAGAAAGAGATTGAAAAAGCCAAACTTAAGGGTGAGCGCATTGAAGCCGGCTGGGGCAACCAGATCCGAAGCTACGTCCTGCACCCCTACCAAATGGTCAAAGACCATCGGACGAAATATGAAACCGGCAATGCTACCGCCGTCCTGGATGGAGGACTGGATGATTTTATCACCGCCTATCTGCGTCACAAACTGGGAGTGGGAAAATGACTAAATGGTTCATTCCGCTAGTCCTGGCCGCTATTCTGGTTATTACGCCAACCATTACCCATGCCCAGGACGGAATTTCACTGCTTGACAGCTCGGCGCAGATATATTTTCCCTCCGCACTGGCGTTCAACATCAAGGCTCAAAGCCAGAATAATATCATTAAATTGCGCCTGCATTATCAGGTTGACATGATGAACTACGCGCCGGTAACCGACGAGGCCTGGCCTGTATTCACCCCATCTACAAAAGTACAGGCACAATGGGTCTGGGATATGAGGAAAGCCAACCTGCCGGCCGGAGCGACAGTCACATACTGGTGGACAATTGAAGATACGTCCGGCGACCGTCTGACTACCCCCTCCCAAAAAGTTCGCTTCGATGACCTCCGCTATAACTGGCAGAAAGTAACTTCAGGTCAAATTAGCCTATTCTGGTATAAAGGTAACCAAGATTTTGTTGACCAACTGATGGCTGCCTGTCAACAGGCATTGGATAGACTGGCCCAAGACACCGGCGTATATCTCAAACAACCGGTTAACTTATACATATATGCCACTACGGAAGACCTCCGTGGCGCTATGGTTTTCCCGCAAGAATGGACAGGTGGTGTCGCTTTCACTGAATACGGCATCATCGCCATCGGTATTCCTACAAACGAATTGGACTGGGGCAAAGGGGCTTTAGCTCACGAACTGGGTCACATGGTAACTCATCAAATAACTTTCAGCCCTTACGGAGCTAATCTACCTTTTTGGTTGGACGAAGGCTTAGCTATGTATGCCGAAGGCGAGCCAGACGCCTATCTCGAGTCGGTACTGCAAAAGGCAATCGATCAAAACAACCTTATTTCCGTGCGCAGTTTGGCCAGCCCGTTTTCAGCCATACCTGAAGAGGCTTATATCTCCTATGCTGAAAGTCAAAGCCTCATTCGGTTCCTCATCCAAAACTACGGCAGAGATAAAATGCTTCAGCTATTGAATTTATTCAAAGAAGGCAACACCTACGATGATGCACTAACCCAGGTTTACGGCTTCGACCAGGATGGACTAGACGCAATATGGCAAAAATATATAACCAGCCCGGTGCCAAGCCAGTCTAAAGTGAAGTTCGACTCGCTCCGGGAAGCCGCTAAAGGAAAATCTATCTGGGACGAGATATCAGGCAAGATGGTAACGGCTGATGCATTATTGGGGGTTGATTGAAGAACTCTTTCACTGTGCACGACCTGCCTCTCTCAGAACGGCCCAGGGAGAGGTTATCAAAGCTTGGCAGTGAAGCTCTCTCCAGCCAGGAGATTCTAGCCTTGATTCTTGGTCGAGGAATCAAAGGCGAATCGGTAATTGTCACCGCCCAAAAACTGCTAAGCAGATTCGGCAACCTTAAGAATCTGGCTTCTGCCTCCATTGAAGAGCTGACACAAATAAAAGGTATCGGCCCGGCAAAAGCCGCTCAAATCAAAGCCACCTTTGAGTTGAGCAAACGGCTGGAAAATTCCTCAAGCGAAACCACGAAAATAACAGTTAAATCCCCTGAGGATGTTGTAAAAACGGCTAGAAACCTGCTGAAAGGTAAGAAGAAGGAACATTTTCTTGTAATCTGCCTGGATACCAGAAATCATTTGATAAAAACCAGTACCGTCTCCATAGGCAGCCTTGATTGCAGTATAGTGCATCCGCGTGAAGTGTTTAAGGACGCGATCTCTTCCAGCGCCGCTTCAGTTATCTTTATACATAACCATCCCTCGGGCGACCCAACGCCATCAGAAGACGACATCAAGATGACTAAACGCCTCATTGAAGCCGGTGAAATAATAGGCATCGAAGTCCTCGACCATATAATTATCTGCGATAGTGAACATCTAAGCATGAAAGCGAAAAATCTAGTATGAGGCTCAAAGACCAATGAAAAAGATATGGTATTTTACACTGCTCGGCGCTATTATTTGTTTTCTTGTTGCCTTGCCCTTTGTCATTAAATGCCAGCCAGGGACAACACCAACATCTATTCGAGAAAAGGGAGCTCTCAACCTCTGGGATAGCGGCCCGATAACCCTTGACCCTGCAATATCCAGTGAGGCAACTTCACAAACCTATGTTATGCAAATCTTCAGCGGCCTAGCCCGTCTCGGTGCTGAGGCAGAACCTGTGCCTGACATCGCTGAAAGGTGGCAAATAAGCAATGGCGGCCAGACTTACACTTTTTACTTGCGCCAGGGAATAAAGTTCCAGGATGGTAAGGAGGTTACGGCGCGCGACTTTAAATATTCATGGGAAAGGGCCTGCCTTCCTGAAACCAACTCACAGACAGCAGCTACTTATTTAGGCGATATCATCGGGGTGAAAGATATGTTGGCGGGCAAAGCTACGGCAATCAGCGGCGTCGAGGTTATCGATGACTACACGTTGAAGGTCACCATCGATGCACCCAAGGTCTATTTTCTGGCCAAGCTGACCTACCCTACCGCGTTTGTTGTCGATAAAGCTAATGTGGAATCTGGCAAAGACTGGTGGATGAAGCCAAACGGGACCGGCCCATTCAAGCTTATGGAATGGAAAAAGGATGACACGTTAGTGTTGGAGCCGAATGAGTTTTATTATAATCAACCGGCTACTGTCAAGGTAGTTTTTCATCTCCTTGCCGGTATTCCTGTGTCATTGTATGAAATGGGCGAAATCGATGTGGCTCAAGTCGATGAGTATAATATAGAGAGGGCAACGGATAAACGCGGTCCGTTTTACAGTGAATTAACCACATTCCCCGAGTTGAGTTTCTTTTACATAGGTTTCAATACGCAGAAGCCCCCCTTTGATGATGTCAATATCCGGCGCGCTTTTTGCTGCGCAGTGAACAAAGAGCGAATCATCAAGATAATCATCAAAGACGTGATGACCAAAGCTGACGGCATACTGCCACCGAGCATGCCCGGCTATAACGAGAAACTACAAGGCCTTACCTATGATGTAGCCAGGGCTAAAAGCCTGATCGCCAGTTCAAAATACGGCAGTGTTTCCAATCTGCCACCTATCACGCTGACCGACTCGGGATTAGGCGGTAATATACCGGAATATTTAGGAGCCATACTCCAGGACTGGCGGGAAAACCTTGGTGTCGAAGTAAGCGTTAGGCAGCTTGAGCCGGAGATATTCTCCTATTTCTTAAGACAAGAGGCGGACCAGATGTATGTCAGCGGTTGGATTGCTGACTATCCCGACCCGCAGAACTTCCTGGATATACTATTCCACACCGGTGCCGAATATAACACCGGTAATTACAGCAACCCGCAGGTAGACGCTTTGCTTGACCAGGCCGGCATCGAACAGAATGAGACCACTAGATTTTCCCTGTACCAGCAAGCAGAGCAAAAAATAGTAGACGAAGCCGCCTGCCTGCCTCTGTGGTTCGGAAAGACTTATCTTCTGGTAAAACCTTATGTCAAGAACTACAAACTGGACATTCAGGGTATTCCCACATTGAAGGAGGTAATTGTAAATGACTGAACAAGCTGGACTGGCAGCACCGTGCGGGATTCACTGCGGCATGTGTCCGTTGTATAAAGCGTTGTCAGATGAGAAATTGAGAGACACTCTGGCACAACGTATGAATATCCCTCCGGAAAAAGCTACGTGCCCGGGATGCCGAGGCGTCGAGGGCCACTGCCCTGTCATAGGCGAACAGTGTGCCACTTTTGTCTGCGCCCAAGAGAAAGGCGTGGACTTCTGTTGTGACTGTTCGGAATTTCCCTGCTCCAAACTTTTGCCTTGCTCTGACAGGGCAGAAAGTTTGCCTCACAACATCAAAGTCTATAGCTTGGCTCTACGAAAGCATAAGGGTGAAAAAGCCTGGAATCAGATGATAGACCAAATCTATTCGCTGTATTACAGGGGTCAAATGAAGATTGGCAGAGGGCCGGCCCCACGCACCTAGGCAAATTCCTTTATTCCCATAAATCTTCCATATCTTTTTCTGTTTTCTTTTTCAGCTCGGCGGCTTCAAGAAAACCAAGCTCTTTGTAAGACTCGGCAGTGCCATACTCTCGAGTCTTAATAACCACCGGCATAGGTACAGCGTGGCCGAAGATAAGCGCCTGTTGCTTGGTCTCCAACTTGGATAATACCGATTTTAACTCGCTTTTGCCCGACGTACCTGTGAGCACGCTGTCGAGGTCCCGCTCATCATCCAGAAGGCAGGTTATCTTCGTTCCTAATTGCGACATGATTTCGCCGTCTATACCGCTGGGGCGCTGGTCGATTACGAGCAAAGTAACATTGTATTTCCTCATCTCCCGGGCGATTCTGCCGAAGATGGTTTGAGATGAAAATTCAGGATTAAGAAAGCGATGGGCTTCTTCAATAGTGATAACCAGAGGGTGGGACGGCGCCACCTCTCCACCCATTTCCCGCTCTGCGTTCTCCCGATATTTTGCATGTATTCTCCGGCTCAGTAGATTAGCCACCAGAATATAAGCAGCAAAGTCATCAAATCTGCCGAATTCAAGTATTACATTTATGCCCCTGTCTAAATATTCCAGTATGCGCTGGACTGAATTTTCGCGTGCACGTGGTACCAAAAAAGAAAAACGCCGCAAGTTCTCCAGTCCGCGCCGTAAATTACGATAGGTGCTGTCATGAATATTCAGTCTGGAAATTAATTGCTTACCGTCTTCTTCGTTCAAATTCAGCACGGTCTCCAGCCATTTTCTATCGCCGAACTCCCGCGCCAGTTGATAGACCGTTTGAGCCGAAACTTCGGTAAGGTTCAGCGTCTGCCGGAGTAATTCAATGTCTTCAGGCTCGATTTCGTCATAACCTATCCTGACCACGACATCGGTGCTAACTCTTCTGCGTTTAGAGCTTTCCTCATCCAAAGTAAAAATTGCCACTTTCGACGGAAATAGTTGCTTTAAACCCTTTACTTTGTAACCTTTCTCTGTTTTACCTTCCCAACCATACTCGCTGTGCATGTCGAAGACCAGGCTGACCGCTGCATTTTTTTGCAGCATACCAATAAGTAGCAAACGGGTAAGAAAGGTCTTGCCCGTACCGCTCTTGCCGAAAACTCCATTGGAACGCTTAACAAATTCCGGGATATCAAGGCAGACCTTGGTCTCCATATCCAACGGTGTTCCTACATAAAACCGCTTTTCATCTTCAGCACCGAAAACTATCTCAACATCACGCTGGGAAGCCAGCTTCACTGCCGAGAAATGTGCCGGCACCGTCTTCGCCGGTTGAGGCCCCTCAAGTATGCTGGCGGCATCACCACCTATCGTCAACATGGGCAACACCCGAAGCTTACCGTAAGTAGTGGTGCCGGTGACTACCTGAGCAATAAATGGGTCGGAGATATCAGGCGGTGTTATGGCTACACTCGGGTCGATAGTCTCCAGGCTGACATCGGTAATCATGCCGAAGAAACGGTGCTTTGCCCCTTCGATGGCCACGTACCGACCCACTGCCATGTCCTCTACTGAAACCGGTGCATCAAGCCTGACCTCCACACCCCGGGTAAGGGAACCGGAAACCACAACGCCTAAACGGGTCTGCTCTTCGGAGCTTTGGTCTGTCATTACTTAAGCCTCTTTAGAAGCGAATTCAATCTATTGACATCGCGGCTCAGCATACGGGCCAGCTCTTTACCGGCTTTGACCAGAAAAGCATTGGGGTCACCATGGGCCCGGCTGGCGTAACGAAGACAAGCACCGGCGACCTCATCAACCGGGACAGGTATTCTAGCATTCACAATCAAACTGAGAAAATCTAATGACTGCGTAAACGCCCTGACTTCTTCAAGCCGACAGGTCTAGACAAAGCTATGAATGGAAGCAGATTTCGGCGGCAGATAGTGATGCCAGCTTTTCCCTTCGACATGCCCTACTATCAGGACTCTGAAATCCGTTGTTAAAAGCCTGGATAGCTGCGGATTGGCCGCAAAAATCTCCTCCTCCGCCTCCAGATTCTCGCCTCTAGCCACCACACGCCGCCCCGGCTCAAGGCTGTGAGTCTCTACATTATAGACAACGCCATAGATTTCAATAAGCTTGTCCTGCGTTTTCACCAGACTGCCCAGAGGCGGCGCCTGGTTGAGCTTATAACATTGAGCTATAAACTCGGCGCTGCCGGCCTCAACAACCTCCCCTATTTTACTCACCTTATCCATTTTTTACCTTTGGTTTTTAACTTTTTATTTTTCTTTATATCCATCTCGCTCTCTTGCTTTCACTCTTAGCCGAGCTCTCCAGAAAAATTCCATCCTCAACAAGAATCTGGTTCACCAGTTCCCAGAACTGCTCCCGGTCAGCAGCGTTCACCACCGCTTGCTCATGCGCTTCGCTCAGTGCAACCGGGTAACCTAATCCTCGCCGGCATTGGTCTAAAATTGTGGAATGAATCAGCTCAACCAGTTTCTCATTTTCAGCTACCCATAGCGGAACTTCTACTCGGGCTACTTCCCCATCTAGCCTGACGTAGAAAAAGTTGATCTCATTAGCTCCGTAGTATTTAACAACGACTGAAGAGCGGCTGCTAAATAAGGCCGACCGCTGCCCGGGGGCTAACAGCCGGGCAAAAAGGTCACGGTCGAGCAAGCCGCCCACAACATCACATTCTCTGCCTTCAAACTTGCCCGAGCAATAGCGGTCGCAGTCTACCTGTTGGTGCGGACAGATAGCCAGACGCAGCAGATTAACCACCTCGGTGCTGCGGGGAAAACTGATATAACTGGCTACAGCCAGCTGCCGACGCCGGTTAAGCTCTTTTAACTGGCTAAAGTATTTTAAAAAGCCGTCTATCAAAAGCTCACGGATAACAAAATCGGGGTAGACCTGCTCAGCCAGGCGCCACAAAATCAGGGAGCCGTCAAGCAGCGCCACCAAAGGTAAATCTGCATCCAATTCCTTTATCCGCTCAGCCAGCCAGCGGCATTCCTCTATACCGCGCTTTATACCCAGAAGCTGCCCCTCTATCGGCATCTGGCGGCCGTCGGCGGAGGTAATAGCCACCTCTCCATCTTTGAAATACAGGGATGGAAAGTTCAAGAGCTGAGCATCAGGATTTGGACCGTACTGCAGCTGGGCCACGCCGATGTTGATAAGAAAGCAGTGAGCCGACTGGTGGCGGTCAACATCGATGTGAGAACCATCGCTGGCCAAAATTATAAAATCACCGGGGCAGCCTGGCGCCGTCTGCGCGAGGTCGATACTTTCCTTTAGACCGGCTACCAGCCAGGTGGTCTTGCCCGCCTCAACCTTCTGTTTTAAACCGTTAATATCAGCAGCACAAGACTTAAAAGTCTTCAAGGCGAATTCAAGCTTAGCCTGTTTTTCCCCCGCCTTCGACTTCAAGCTGGCGGCTAAATCTACAATCTGACCGACTAATTTAGACAGGTCCAGCGACATATTTCTCCATGATTGCCCCAGTATATCACGAGGTCCCATCCCTAACAATCGCTGGGTAGTGGGCCAATTTGGACATAAGGTTATATTCAACTTTAAAACATGATATTGTATAATGCACACATATGGATTGGCAGGTTGTATTCTATATTGATGATGATGGTAGCGAGCCTGTAAAAGATTCCATTTTAGGGCAATCTGATGGGGCGATAGCAGAAATTTTACATGTATTCAAGTTATTGAGACAATTCAACATTATGCTGGGAAGTCCTTATGTAACCAAAGTGGATAAATCCGGTATTAGGGAAATTAGAATCAAACACAGTTCGGATATATATCGTATTTTTTTCTTTGCTCACACAGGACGCACGTTTGTATTATTGCATGCTATTATGAAAAAGGGGAACAAAATACCAGAAGGCGATAAAAAGATAGCAACACAAAGAATGAAAAATCATAAATTAAGGTCTTGACATATATAACATATGTGTTATAATATAATATGTAATGTTATATAATGTTATTAAACGTTAAATAGAAAGGTACAACAATGGCGAACAAAAAAGGCACAAGATATGAAGACTTTGAGGCAGAATTACTTGAAAGACCAGGAATTAGCAAAGCGTACGAGGCCTTGCGTCCTAAATATGACATGATACGAAGTTTGATAGAACGCAGAAATCAATTGCGTATTAGTCAAAAACAACTTGCAGATCTTATTGGAACAAAACAACCAGCCATATCTAGATTGGAAAAGGGTGATTGCAATATCAGTCTGAGTACGTTTTTTAAAGTTGCAAATGCTCTTGACTTAGATATTTCTATCGAGGCACGAACAAAAGTTAAGCAAATCCGTAATAAAGTTCCCGCTTAAACCGAATAGGGCAAGCATATGAGTGAGAAACCAAATGAGGGTGCGATTTCCTAAGGATTACAAATTCTGGAAACATGGCAAAGAAACTCGTAGCCAACTACTACCCTTCCAGGACAGTCACACTTAAAAGATTGGGGCCGGTATGCGTGCCAATGACAGGACTAACATTCGACAAATAGATTGAGGCTTTTGGAAATACGGAAGCCATGCGCCTGGCAAAAGTCTTTGCCTCATCCACGTTAGTTCCGTACTCTACAGCCAGCGCTTTCACCTTGCTGAACTTCTCTGCAAACTCAAAAAGCCATTCGGTAGCCTTGGCTCTGGAACGCACCCTGGCAGCAGGAAAAGCCACACCGTCTTTTAAGCCGATTATCGGATTCATCCTGAGCATGGCACCCAGGAAAGCCTGCACCCTGCCGATACGACCTCCCCTGGCTAAATATTCCAGCGTATCGAGAGTCACCCGGACATGTATTCGAGGGATAGTATCTGATATTAAATTTATTAGTTCGTTGAGGCTGGCTCCGGCTATCGCTTTTTTAGCCGCCTCCATAACCAATAATCCTTCCCCCATTATGCCGAGCGTGGAATCAGCAACCTCAACCTCGCATTTTCTTTTCATTAGCTTGATACCCTGTAGTGCCGCGTCATAGGTGGCACTCAACTTGCGAGATACAAACACGCCTAGAATCTGGCTGTACTTTGTAGCCAAATCATCAAAGACTTCAGAAAACATGCCTGGGCTGGGTGCGGCGGTAGTAGGCAGCACAGAACTGTGCTCCAGCTTATCGTAAAATTTCTCAGGACTCAGATCAACCCTATCTTTATAGGTCTCGCTGCCGAATTGAATATGCAACGGAACCACTGTAATTTCCAGCTCTTTCACAACTTCAGGTGGTAAATCAGACGCGCTATCAGTAACCAGTTTGACCATAAATGCCTCCTGTAGTCCAGAGCGCTTGGTTATCCGGGAAAATGCCTAGTTATACGAGGTTATTATATGCTATTTTTACTGCTTGTTCAAGATTACTTACTCGTGGGTTCTCTTGCGGAGGGGGTTGTGAATAAATTTAGGCGGTGGTATGGTGGGGCGGAGGAGGTACAAAATGAGAGAAACTGTATATATGGTCAGCGGTCTATTAGTAGGTGCTGCACGTGGGTGGAGGCATATTATGCCCTGGTTTTCGTTAATTGCGGCTTTTATTCTTGGCTGGGGGTCGAGCATGGCAGCTAATTGGGCGGGTGTTTTAATACGCAACCATGCATTAAAGCGAATGCGCAGGAATATAAAAGTGACGCCGAATGTTAACCCAAAAGCTAATAATCGGCAACAGTCATTTTGGACATTTGATGTAAAAACTAAAATCGGTCACTGGTTGCCTGGGTTAGGGAAATTATCTTTAAAACTATTTGCAAAGGCTGTATTTGAAAATAATAGAGCTATTGTTACGGGGAATGTCTATGAAGTCACATCAAACATTGATGATAGAAATACCATGTTTTCTTTATTTTCGAGTGAATACCCGAAAACCATTGCTGTGATGTACCGTAAGGGAATGACGGACAATTTGCAGCCTTTAGATACCGTATGGGACATTGATTTAATAGGTGATTGGAAGATGACACTTCGAATAATAGAGGAGGATGGTGAAATACTTTATCAGAGAGTATTTGCCAAATATATTAAGGATGGTAAACCCAATATAACGGCATGAACTGCAAATTCTGTAATTCACCCCGCACCATGAAATACGGCTCTAAGGCTGGCTTTCAGTACTACAAGTGCAATAACTGCCATCGTAAATTCTCAGGCCGTCTGGCACTTGAAGGTATGCGCTTCAATGCAGCTACAGTAGGTGAATCAATGGGCTTATTCTACGATGGGCTATCTCTAGCCGACATCAGCCGTCATTTACTGGTTACCGAGGGTATAAAAGCAGACCCCGTGACAGTCTGGCGCTGGGTAATCAAATTCTCCACACTAGCACAAGGGATAACCGAGAAAACCAAGATAAAGACATCTTGGCGTTGGATTATCGATGAAACCATGATTAAGGTAGCGGGTAGGAATGTCTGGCTGTGGGATGTCATTGAGGCGAGAACTCGCTTCTTACTGGCTACTCATTTAACCCAAACTCGGAACATGCGGTCAGCCATAGCGATACTCAGCGAAGCCAGAGACCGAGTTATAGGTACGCCGAGCTACATTGTCTCAGACGGCATGGGAGCTTACCCTGACGCCATTGAGCAGGTTTTCGGTGCAGATAGTAAGCACATCAGGGCTAAGGGAGTTACAGCCGAAATAAACACGAACATTATTGAGAGGTTTCAAGGCACAGTTAAGGAACGAACAAAAGTTATGAGAGGCTTAAAGACAATGGAAACTGCCAAAACAATCTCCGAGGGCTTTATCGTTCACTATAACTTCCTTCGCCCGCACATGGCGCTCGATAACCAGACACCAGCTTTCGCTGCGGGTTTAAAAATGCCCTTCAAAACGTGGATAGAATTGGTTGATTATGTGAGTAAAAATGGCAAAACAACCTAAATGCAAGAGAACCTACTCGTCCGGTACATTAGTTAAACCACATATTTCTGTCATCTTGAGAGGCAATCTATTGCCCATTATGTCCAGCTTTGCTATCATAGATATGCTCTTTTTCATAGATTGCTTCCCAGCAAATTTCAAAGGGCAAAATAGCAATGAGAGTCGGCCTGATTTACGACCCGGTCTATCTGGAACACGATACCGGGACGCATGTCGAGAACAGCCAAAGGCTGACAACCACCATGTCCCTTCTGGAGGAGACCCACCTGAAAGACAAACTTGTCTCGCTGTCACCACGTGCCGCCACTATTAATGAATTAGCAGCTGTGCACGCACCCGAATATATCTCTAGAATTCAAAGCCAAACGGAAAGAGGCGGTGGTTGGCTCGACCCTGATACCGTAACGTCGCCGGGCTCATACAATGCGGCCGTGTACGCTGCCGGCGGTGCTTTGACAGCGCTTGATGCGGTGATGAACAGACAGGTCAATAGCGCTTTCGCCCTGGTCAGGCCGCCCGGGCACCATGCTACATGCTGGCAAGCTATGGGCTTCTGTATATTTAACAACATAGCTGTAGCCGCCAAGTACGCCCTAGCCAACTTCGATATCAATCGAATACTTATTATTGATTTCGATGTCCACCATGGCAATGGCACACAAGATACGTTCTATGCTGACCAGCATGTCCTTTATTTCTCCACGCATGAATACCCGTTTTATCCAGGAACGGGCAGCATCGATGAGACCGGAGCCAGAGATGGCGAAGGGTTTACCGTCAACGTTCCCCTGCTGGCCGGCTGGGGTGACGATGAATATCAGACAGTTTTCGAAGATATCCTGGCACCGGTGGCTAAGCGCTTCGAGCCGCAGCTAATCATGGTCTCCGCCGGTTACGATGCCCACTGGGCTGACAGCCTGGCGTCAATGCAGCTAAGCGTCTCAGGTTTTGCCAGGTTGACAGAAATTATTAAGACCTTAGCCGATATGTTATGTCAAGGGCGCATGGTTTTTATGCTGGAAGGTGGCTATAACCTTGAAGCCTTGTCTCTATCTGTGGCTGCTACACTTGATATTCTTCGCGGAAACAATCAAATTGCCGACCCTTTGGGCAAAAAGGAGGCAAGGTCAAGACCCGTGAGCTTTGACAATTTCATAAAAATGGTGAAGGAGATTCACCAGATATAGTCTTGATTAATGTTCGAGTCGGCAGAAGGTAGGCAGCGTTTATGTTTAGGCGGTGCTCGTGGCTTCCTTTTTCCGAGGAGAGAGGCCCTTTTCCCAAACTACCAAAAGCTGCCCGGCAATGCACAGGGAAGAATAGATTCCAGTAGCTATGCCAATCATAAGCGCCAGCACCAGAGTATGAGTAGTCACTCCACCCAGCAGATAAAGCGCCACTATAACAAAAAGAGTAGCCAGACCCGTATTCAGAGAACGACCTAACGACTCAACGATGCCGTAGTTTGCCACCACCGCGAAGTCACGGCTCACACCTCTCTTGTTGTTCTCTCGAATGCGGTCGAACACAACCACGATATTATTCACGCTGACGCCGACAACTGCCAGAACACCCGTGACAAACAAGGCATCGACTTCCAGGCCGGCCGCCCATCCCAAAATGGAGAATACAGCGACAACCACTACCAGGTCATGCGCCAGAGCAATAATAGCGCAGGTACCCCACCGTATGGGGTTAGGCATTTTACGAAATGCCCAGGAAATATATAGCAAGATGCCTATGGCAGCCACAACCACAGCGATGAAAGTGTTGCGCACTGTCCCGGCAGCTACAGTCGGCGAAACAGAGTAAAGGCTACTAATCGTAATTGTAGTATCTAACCCGGTCTGCAAACTGTCCTTGAGCTTGGTTGTTTGCTCAGTGGATAATTCCGGGAGTCGAATAAAGAAATCACCTTCGCCAGCCGGCTGAACAACAGCCTGGTCAAAACCCAGGGTGGTTAGCTGCTGACGTACCTGGGCTAACTCCACCGCCTTATCGAAGTGTAAGGTCATAGCTGTGCCGCTGCTGAAATCTACTCCCGGTTTAAGACCGAAGACCGCCAATGAGATTATGCCGGGAATGATTACAATGGCCGAGATAAGGAAAAACCAGTTTCTTTTACCCACCAAATCAATCATTGCTTCGCTACTCCATAAGCGCCCGGGCTTTTAGCCATGCCGAGCCCAACAATGGTACGCAGGAAAGTCCGGGTAACCACAACCTGTGTAAACATGCTCAAGGCCGTACCGATGAACAGAGTTGTAGCAAAACCCAGAACCAAAAAATTGCCGAAGGTATTTCCCAACCAGTAAAGGACGGCACAAGCGATAAAAACGGTTACATTAGCATCAAGAATGGCTGACCAGGACTGGCGGAAGCCCTCTTCTATCGCCGCCCCAAGAGTACGCCCGCGTCTCAATTCTTCTTTCAGACGCTCGGCTACAAGGACATTGCCATCTACTCCCATGCCTACCGATACCAGAAAACCGGCAATACCGGGAAGCGTCAAAACTACCGGAATTAACTTAAAAATAGCCAGGTTCAAAACCACGTAAACTATCAGTGCCAGGCAGGCCATGAGACCCGAGAAACGGTAATAGGCAATCATAAATATAATCACCATGGCCGACCCGATTATCCCGGCCTGAAGACTTTTCTTTAGAGAATCCTCCCCCAGAGTAGCCCCAATATCTCTGCGTTCAACCAGAGTCAGGGGGACATCCAGAGAGCCCGAGTTAAGCTGTATAGCTAGTGTTTTGGCTGCTTCTAAATTAAGACCGGTAATAACGCCTTTCTCCTTAATCACGGATTGCACCGTTGGCGCCGAGATAAGCTGGTTATCCAGGAATATGCCCAGTGGTTTCTGCAGATTGCGCTGGGTAATCTGTTCAAACAGGACGGCGCCTTCAGAGTTCCATTCGAAAGCCACTTCAGGCTCGTTAGTCTGCGGCGTTAAAACCACCTGGGCATTCGGCTTTAGATACTTGCCGGCAAGCTCCCTTTCCTGTCCGTCGCTGCCTTTAGCTTTAGCAATGACCCACTCCGGATTGCCATTTTCATCAAGCACCGGATTGCCGCTGGAATCGACCACGCGTTCTCTGAAATCAAGCTCAGCCGTCTGACCAATAAGCTTAAGTGCCTGGTCGATGTCCGTGACTCCCGGAAGTTGAACAAGAACAAAGCTACCCCGTTCATTATTAATCGACTGGACTATAGGCTCGGTTACACCATACGCATTAACTCGGCGCTCGATTTTCTGTTTTACACCATCGATGACATCAGCATTTGACTGTGCCGGGTCCTTCTTGGACAGGTCAATGCTGTAAACCAGATGGCTGCCTCCCTTGAGGTCAAGCCCTAAGGTGAACTCATTCCTGCCAAATATGCCATTGCCCGGCCATATCACCCACAGGCAGAAACCGAATAGAACCAGTATAAAAATTAGTAAGGGTGTATTTCCTCTTCTCAATTAACTACCTGTAACTACCTGTTTCTATCAATTTGATTTGGTTGCATAATCTCAACAGGCCGTGCCGCCTGCCGTTTCTCCAATTCTTTGCGCACCAGTTCCAGAGCTTCGTCTCTGGTACTCAGTTCTTCAGCCGCTTGAGACTCTCGCACCTCGGCCAAAAGCTCGCCCAGCAAACGCCCCGGCCTCAAGCCGAATATATCCATTAAATCGTGACCATCTATCAACTTGACCGGCAAAACCTTAGTTTCTTGCCTGGAATGCTCAGTCAGTATAAAACTAATCAACAGATTATGCTGTTTCCATTCTTCAATGTCAAGTTTCGGACCATGCGTAGCCAGATAATCAGCCAGGGCTATAAATAATACATCGATTCCCGCACCCTCGGTATCACGAAAGTAACGATAAACTGCCCGGCTGGTAGGCAGACCGTCGTTAGCCATCTGAGCCGGACGGAGATGGTGATAAATCAGATTCTCCACCAATCTTGTCTCCCGACTACTGAACCGCAGCCTTTCCAAAACTGTAACTGCTATAGCCGCGCCCTCTTTTCCATGACCTAAAAAACGTGTCCTGCCCGTTTCATCAACTGTCCTGGTCGCCGGTTTAGCGATATCATGCATCAGCGCGCCCAGCTTAAGCAGCAGCCTGCGATTGCTGCCGCTGGACACCTCTTCATCGAAATGCCGACTTATCTCTTCCGACCACGGGGTTGCGGTTAACAAATCGTCCTCACCATATTTCCACTTGCTCTCTCGCAGCAATAATTCGGCCGTTGCCACGGTCTCCACTGAATGGTTGAAGACATCCCAATAGTGCTCCTTCGGCTGCCTGGCTCCTTTCAGCTCTTGTAGTTCTGGAATTATCGCGATAAGTAAACCCAATTTATCCAGATAGCGTATCGACGCGGCAGAACCGGGTAGGGCCAACAACCTCACCAGCTCTTCTCGCACCCGCTCACCTGGTACCAGCCTGGCTAGTTGGCAATCTTTTCTAATCAGACTTTCGGTTGCGGGCGCAATCTTGAAGCCAAGCTCAGCGGCTAATCTGACAGCCCGAAGCAGCCTGGCCGCATCGTCGATAAAAATCCGTTGACTTACAGCGCGGATTAACTTCTTCTTCAGATCGCTTTTTCCCGAGAATGGGTCAATGAGTTTAGGTGAACCGAAAATCAGAGCTTGAAGCTCAACCGCCATGGCATCGATGGTGAAATCGCGCCGTGCCAGGTCGTCCTGTATATCGTTTGAAAAAGAGGTGAAGTCCAGGTGCCAGAGGTTCTCGCCGGTAATAACCACCCGAGCTATCTTATTGGTTTCATCAAGCAAAACATATTTTCCATCGATGGCTCTGGCTACTTGCTGAGCTATGCTCAAGGCGTCACCTTTTACGGCAATATCGATATCGTCTGTCTTCCTGCCCAGCAGCCAGTCGCGAACGAAGCCACCGACTATATAAGCGGGGCAGTTTAGCTGGGTGAGAATATCGGATACCTTGGCCAGTAGACCAAGCAGGTCTTGATTCATTTTTGACATCGCCCCAGATTATACTGCCGGGGCGATGAAATTGTAAAGACTAAAGTCTATCCACCGTTATACTGTAGAGAAAGCCAGAACGAAGCAATCTCGGGAGGTAAACAGTGTCGAGATTGCTTCGTTCTGGCTAATTGGAGGTTAATGCGTTGCTTACGGCATGGAAAGCATTAATGCGCCCTTTAACAGCACCGGTAAGTCCGTCACAGCCATTCTCAATGGCGGCTCTAACCTCGTCATTGACAAGGCCGTCGTTATTCCTATCTTTCTCTAACGCAAAGAGCAGGCCGGCCAATCCGGATACATGGGCTGCGGCCATCGAAGTGCCGCTCTTGCTACCATATTTGTTATCAGGCAGTGTAGAATAGATATCTACGCCGGGAGCAGCCACATCCACCCAATCTCCTTGACTCGACCACGAGGCCACACAATCGTTACTGTCGGTGGCCGCCACGGCAATACAATTCGAATAGTAGGCCGGATATACTATCTTGTCACCTACAAGGTTGCCAGCCGCAGCTATCACCACGGCTCCCTGGTTCCAGGCATAGTTGATTGCTTCCTCTAATCTTGGTGATGGCTCGGTGCTAACCAGACTCATATTTATGACATTGGCGCCGTGGTCCACTGCCCAGATAACGCCCCTGGCTGCCACCGAACTATCGAACCTGCCCTGGTCATCAGCTACTTTGACGTTCATTAAGCGACAATCAGGTGCTAAACCGGCAACACCGGCACCGCTCCCCGCCCATGCGGCGATGACGCCGGCTATATGTGTCCCGTGGCCATATATATCGTCAGTCGTTAGGCTGTCCGTGAAATTCACTTCGGCTATCACTTTGCCCACGAGGTCCTCCTGCTGCTTGTCGATGCCCGTATCCAATACGGCGATGACCACGTTGTTTGCCCCTGATGTAACTTCCCAGGCCTGAGGCGCCATAATCTTCGGTATAGCCCATTGCCTACCCGAATAATCACCATTCGCAGCCATTACCGCTGATTCATGAGCGCTAGATTCAAACTCTGAAGGGAGAACAGCTACAGTGCCTGATGCGTCAGAGATATTTTGCACAGCCGGCATTAATGCAAAAGTTGCCAGGGAGCAAAGGAGGACAAGCAATAACAATGTAAACTTAACGCTGGCCATATCAAAACTAGTGTATACGGTCTGGTCTTTTTCCGAATCACCCGTAGGTCACGTTTTGACGCGTAGTTTAGTCACGCTGTAAACTAGTACTAATTCCTAAACGGGTGATTCCCTGCGATAAATCTGCCCCAAATGGCCAGAAATGTGAAGATTCGGTGAAGTTTTAATGAAAAAATCATGTAAATCCTATTGACAAACAATTGATACTATGCGAATATGTACTCAAACATACACTGGGGATTCTGTTTGGATGAATTCCAACACGGCTCAAAGCAGTTTCCGAAACGAGCCGACAGGTAGGTGATTAACTAACAATAATTTATAAACACTACAACGTAGGAGGGTGGGGCGATGAAGCACCAGCCGCAATTTGGTCACTTGGCTGATGCCGAGCCAGTAGTGAAACCGACCCATTTTAGCGGTCGGTTTTTTTATTCGGAAAAAGGGGAAAAGGTATAAGTGGCTTTTATCGAAATCAAATAGCCGGAGGTTTCAGAGTGAAAAAGAAGATTTTTAGCATTTTATTTGCCTTGGTGCTGTCGCTAAGCTTCAGCCTAGCGCCGGCAAGCCCGGTGAAGGCAGACGGTTCCTTTGTGTTTCCTGGAGGATCGATAACGACAGGGGTAGGGGAGTGGTGTGGTGGTTCAGGGACAGTGTTTCCAGCAACGTTTAACTTAACTGCTGGCGACTTGGTCCTGTACGCGATGAACGTGGACATGAAGGACAGTCGTACGCTCAACTGGTCCTGCCCTTATACGCCTCCTTTGCCAGCACCTACCTTTAAGACCGGTTTTCAACTTGGAATCACTAACCAGACAGCTCTTGGACCGTGTATCAATCCCAGGAGCTCCGCATGGATGAACCAGATGTGGGCTGGATGGAATCAGGCTCTGTATTATTTGAGTCAGCAATGGTATACAGATGCCACAAACCAGTTCCAGGGACCGGGTTTTGGCTGGAACACACCGTATCAGAACGCAGGGTCACAACTTGCGAATGGCGGATATCATTGCACAGGCGATGCGGAGTACGACACATTTGACTTTAAGATGATATTCCATGACTTGGGGCCGGGCAATGGTTTCCGGGTTACTGCGTTTCAGCGTGTGCATAAGACCACCAACCCTTTGAATAATGCGGCTATGACGTGGTTCCAGATGTTTGATGCGCCGCAATATCAGGATGTACCTGAAGCCGCCGTAAATAAATCTGCGGTCAATCCATTCGTATTCGTCGGGAACTGGGAATATGCTGCTGGCGACGGTACTGTGACATGGGGTGGTGTGGCGGCTGTTCAGGGAACTCCCACGGAAGTGTGGGTAGACGATGACTGGGCAGGTAAATATGAGGGTGAGATAGTTGATGGGCACGTCTTCGGCTATGATGCCTTCGCCACTATCCAGGATGGCGTCGATGCCGTGGCTGGCAGCACGGTGAATGTGGCGGCGGGGACGTATGATGAGCAGGTAGTGATAAACAAGAGCCTGACGTTGCAGGGTGCTGGTGATACTACCATTGTAAAGCCTTCTTCGGCTGCCATACTCACGCAGGTGTTCAGCGGCTTGTCCGCGGGTGGCGGCACGAAGCAGATTGCCGGCATCATTGTAGCCAACGTTTCCGATGGCAGCGCGGTAACGGTGAAGAATCTGAAAGTCGATGAAAGCAGTGTTACCACCATGCCGACCGGAGCCGATTACCTTGCCGGTATCTTCTACCGTGAGACCGGCGGCACAATGGATACTGTCAGTGTGGTTGGAGGAGGAGCTTTGGATTCTACTTCAGACCGTGGCTATGGCATGTATCTCTCAGCGGCAACGAACACCGTCTCTGTGGAAGTCAAAGGTTCAACAATCACGAACTTCGACAAGGAGGGCATAAACGCCAAGGGAAATACGCTCACCGTCAACATACATCACAACACGATTACTGGGCGAGGTCCTCTACCTGTCGGGGACGAGGTTCAGAACGGCGTTGATATCGGCTGGGCCGCTGTAGCGACGGTGAATTATAATACGATTAGCAACCTTGAATATGTCCCGGAAACATGGTGGGCCGCGGGCATCCTTTTTAACAACAGCGGTGGTTCCACCGCCAACAACAACATCATAACTGACTGCCAATTCGGGATCATAGCCCAGGATAGCAGCGTTGCAGCGCAGGCTAACACAGTGACTGGCGGAACGGTGGGACGAGAGCCTATGGGGGCTCAGTACTATACGGCGGGTTCATACACTGTTTCCTTTGTGGGCAATACCGTGAGTGGCGTAAAGGACATCCCCGGGTGGGAGGAAGCGGCGATTATGGCTCAAACATACGTCGCCGGTGCATCCCTAGCAATCACCATAGATAATAACCAGCTCACAAGTGGGTCAACATCGGCTGACGGCATCATAATCGGCGATACTTCTGCAAACGACGCAGCTGGAAGCATCGCGGCCACCATCACTAACAATACCGTCTCTTCTTGGGTAAACGGTATTCGCTTATTCGGCTCTGTGGCCGCCGGTAGCACCCTTATGGGCAATATGTTATCTAGCAATGGTAATGGCATCCTGGTTGAATCCGAAGTTAACGCTGCCAATGTCAGCGCCAGCTTCAACAACATCGTCTGCAACACGGTTTACGGCGCTAACAACGCTGGCATCGGTACTCTGGACGCCACCAATAACTGGTGGGGCTGCAATGACGGTCCTGGAGCCGTCGGCCCGGGCAGCGGCGATAAGGTGTCAGACAACGTCACGTACGACCCCTGGCTGGTGCTCAACCTGAGCGCCAACCCGCCGAGCATCCCGGCAGACGGTGTATCAACCTCCGTCATCACCGCGGACATGACCAAGAACTCTGATGGGCAGGATACTTCAGCCCAAGGGCATATTCCTGATGGCACCCAAATCATCTTTACTACGGACACAGGTTCCATCGAAAGCCCCAAGACCACCACCAGCGGCATCGCCACTGCTGTCTTCACCTCCAGCACCAACTCGTCCCCAGCCACGATATCCGCCAAGGCTCCCACATGCTACACCTGCGCCACTGCTTCTGTTTCCGTAAACATGTACTTGCCAATGCCCCCTCCCATCAGTGGTGGCGGCGGAGGTGGCGGTATAGGTGGCATACCCGCAAGTGTTCTTGCCGCGGCAGCCCCTACAGCCACAGCATCTGCCTGCCCACTGACGCTCACGGTAAATATGCTGGGCCAAACAACCACAGCCACAATGACCTCAGACGGAGTCCTTTGTGAAAATTGTCTGGCTTTCGACCCGCCAAAACATAATAGCTGGGAAGCCAAAGAGGGAACAAAACTAACTCTGGAAGGCAATAAGGTACCACAACTCATCAAAATAACAACGGTTGGCTCGTCACCACCAGCAGTTAATGCAAAAACAATCGGACCTACCTACGAGATCAATGCTTATGCTTCCCTGAATGGACTGACTCCATCTCCGATTACCATTTCTCCGCTATTTACTATGTCTTCAGCTTATGACCCCAATGAGCTGCCCAAGAATGTCTCGGAGGTGCTACTCTCCTACTACCCCAATCCCAACCAGGGTTGGCTAGCCATGGGCTCGGAGGGAGTTGTCGCCGAGGTCGGTCAAGCCCGCGGCACGCTGAACTACTTCGTACCCGATACTTTACTGGCCAAGCTGGCAAAGGTGGCACCTAACTTTGAAGTAAGCAAATTAAACATCAACCCAACTCAGACCCAACCCGCACAGCAAGTTACCATCAGCGTTAATGTGTCCAACACAGGCGGCACCAGCGGAGATTATACAGTGGAACTGAAAGTCAATGGTGTGGTCGAATCAACCAAACAGATAACGCTTGGGGCTGGAGCAAACCAGATAGTGAGTTTCACTGTAGCTGAAGACGCTATCGGCAAATATCAGATAGAGATAGCCAGCCTGACCGGCGAATTTGTGGTAGCCGGGCCGCCATCTATTAACTGGTGGCCTATCGGCGGCATTATCGCTGCCATAATACTGGCGCTGGCTATATGGATGCTCATAAGACGGAGGCGGTTTAGCTAATTAATCCGAGCTGGCTACAATCTGGTACCTAAACGCAGCGTGAAGCAAAAAGATATTCCGCTAATTCGTGTCTTCAACTAACAAGTACCAGGGCAGCCTCGGTCTCATTGTCGGGCTGACCGTTTCCGGCAAGAAACATATCGATATCTGCCTTGTTGAATCTCCGGTCGCCTCGTGGACCTATGCGGTACGCCTTTAGTATTCCCCGGTCATTCCATCGCCGCACCGTGTTAACATGCACGTTGAGAAGCCGAGCTACCTGTCTTGCGGTCAGCAGACCATTCCCATTACGACGTGCCATGTTAATAAACCTCCCTAAAGTTGTCTGTTGTCGTCCTATACTAACTCTACCCTATCCAATCTCATCACACAATCCCGCAAAGGTACCGAATCCCGTGGCAAAATAGTACTGTAGACAGTTAAACACGTGTGCTTGGTGGCAGATGAGAGCAGATGCTTCATGTACAAGCTCAGCTTATCAAGCACTAAATCCCAAGCTCCAAATCACAAACAACTAATGACCAAAACATGTAATTGCGACCTTTTAAGGTCGCGCGGGCGGGGTTAAAACCCCACCCCTACATACTACTGAAATCATCCATGCCTGCCGGAGCTAAAACCCCTGCCGCTACCTCATTCACCCCACTATATCACCCAAAGGTACCAACCCTGATAGTACCATAGTCCTGTTTATAGTAAAGTCCTGATAGGATAAGATACTTGACAGTGCCTCCCCTATATGCGATTATTCTGTTACTGAATAGAATGTAAACAGAAATCATGGCAATATGCCAGCCGAAAAAAATATTAAATGGGGGGCGATGAAGCACCAGCCGAAATTTGGTCACTTGGCCGGCGCCGAGCCAATAGTGAAACCGACCCATTTTTGCGGTCGGTTTTTCTAGTTCAGTAAAACGAAAAAATGAAGAGGTTAATAAACACAAAACAGATAACCATGCGCAGTAGAATCTTTGTGATAGCTGCAAGGAGCATCTTTACTGCGGTACTGATTGTTAGTGCCTTTATGGCAGCGCTTGTGCCAGTATCGACCGTTCAGGCCGCCGGCCCGCCAACTTACCAAAGCCTTGCTACAGCCACTCTCGGTTCCAACGGAACCAGCCTGACCATCAACAAGCCGACTGGTACTGCACAAGGCGATCTGCTCATCGCCATTCTGTCGAAGGATGGCACCGGAGCCATCAGTACGCCTTCGGGGTGGACACTAATCAACGAGGGGAGCAGCGGGACTGGGTCTAATGAAATTAGACTCGGCGTGTTTTACAAGGTCGCAGGAGCATCCGAGCCGAGCTCCTACACAATCACGTGGTCCGGCAGCGAACAGGCAGTCGGTGCCATTCTCCGCTATAGCAACTTTTGCACCGGGAATCCCATCAATGTATCTGGTTCCGCTACCGGTAACTCAAACACCCCCACAGCACCAAGTGTCACCACCACAGTCGCTGACACACTGGTGCTCCGTATCTACGGGGCCGATGGCGATCTGGGAGCCGGTGCCGGATATCCATCAGGGCATACAGGCCGCTTCAGCATCGAGAGCTATAGCGGGTCGGGTACCAGCAGCGGTGGTGCCGCTGACATAACTCAATCGGCCATTGGAGCCACAGGTACAGCAGCGTTCGACCTCACCGGCACAGGTAGTGAACGTTGGCGGGCCGTTACCCTCGCCATCAAACCAAACCCTGACTGCACCATCACCCCAACTCCAGCTTCAGTCTGCGCTAACTCCACCGGTAACCATGCCTCGGTCACAGCCGTGACCGGCGCTACCTATACCTGGACTATATCCAACGGCACCATCACCGCAGG
>Ga0187878_1000035_pt1:75000-146715 | contig 146715 bp, 140 predicted proteins | sample June2016WEW_17_1_FD_132979 | JGI IMG/M metagenome (GOLD analysis project Ga0187878, IMG submission 132979) | Peatland microbial communities from SPRUCE experiment site at the Marcell Experimental Forest, Minnesota, USA - June2016WEW_17_150 | ecosystem: Environmental > Terrestrial... | reverse complement strand
CGGACCTCATCAATATGCCGGAACAATTATAACAAACTTATGATCAAGTTACCTCGTGTCGCATGTTAATTTAAGGAATGTATCTTGGCGTCAATTAGGAAAAGAAGATTGCACAAAAGTCAGTTTTGTGCAATTTTAGCTAGGTGCATCACACACAGCTATATTATGTGTCTGCGTATTGGAAGTAATAATCCCCCGTTCCCAACGCCTCCATATTAATGCAGAGCTGATGATTTATTCCCAAATGGCGTCCAGAATCTTTATCCGCATTACCCGCCACACGGGTATAAATGCGGCCGCGAGCGACACCACCAGCAGAATAAACGCCATACGCGCTGTATAAGAGGGCTGGGTGAGGAGATAGGCTGGGCCAAAAGGAAACTCGAAGGGATGGGCTTACTCGGTTTTAGAACCTATACGCTTCTGCAACTTCTGCCATGAGCCGGTGATAAGAAAGCTCTCCTCCATGTTGTCAATCATCCGGGTAAATTTATTCATCGGCGCCGAAAAGGTAAGCATATTACCGGGTACAAACGGACGCGCTGAGACATCGAACATGCCGATAACGCCTCTGGGGCGCCTGGCTTTTCCTTCCAGATACGGGTACTGGACAATCGAGCCGCAGCCGGCACTGAACGGGGCGAATACTCCATTCGGCTCGCCTTCGTCGAAATTAGCCAACGTAAAGAGGCCTGAAAGAACATCAGGCTGGGCGAAGAAGATGACGACTTCCGGACTGTCGGCCTCATCGAGCCTGTCCCATCTCTTGAATACGATGAACCGGGCCGGTGCCGTAAACGCCGCTTGCTGTTTCATTATCTCCTTTACCAGCTCGGGGGATTTCTTGTAGCGCTCGCCTTCTAGCTTGCCTGGTATGCCACAAGACAGGAAATATTCAAAGTTGGGCGCGATGGTCCGGCTGAAGCCGAGGTATCTTTTGCCGCCAAAGCAGCCGATGGAATCCGCGTTGTAGCTGATAGGAGTGCCTTCCCTGACTTTAATCAGGTCGCCGATTATACATCTATGTCCCGAAGTGGGCTTCATAGGCTCAGCACGGCCTGCGTCATCTGTGTAATAGAAAGTAATCGGCAACTCGGCAGCGTTGAAATACTTCTGCCACTGCCGGCTGAATTTCTCTTTAAGTTTCATATCCATGATTCAGTGCTCCTCTCGCTGGCAGATGGGAAGGCGTTTATTGAACCAGCCGGATGGTTAGCAAAGCCACACCCACGTAAATGGCTACGCCTATGATAACCGTGGGCACAAGACCCCATCGCGGCAGAATAAATATCATAGCCAGTGCATACAGGACCCAGGCGGGTATTAGAAACAGCATGCCCTTGAAATAGGAGACCGTAGCGCCGGCGCCGCTTTTATAGTATATAATGCACAGGGTTACGATGCTGATGGTGGGGAAAAAACCGATGAACGCCGCCAGCAGCCCTTTACCCTGGGTGCCGAAGTAACTTATCAGGGTCACAATCGTGCCGCCGAGCACAAAATATAAGGACAGCAGTTTAGCATCCATAATTTGCCTCCGGAGATATTCGCTAATACTAAAGCGATATACTAGTTAGGATTAAGGTCTTTTGTCAATTATCAGCACGACAAGGGAATTCTTCGATAGGCTCAGAATGAGTGGAGGAGAGCTCAGAATGACAAATTGTACTCTCTCTCCCTTGGAAGGGGAAGGTGGAGACGCGCCGTTGACAAAGGGGTTATAATGTGACAAAAGCAGGCAATCTTAACATCCGGGGGTGAAAAGTGACAACTGTGCAAAAGACCTGGCTCTATATCTTCGGTGCCTTCGCTGTACTGTTCATCGGCCTGTTACCGTTCGAACCTTATCCCGGTAATTTCGTCATTAAGGCCATACCGGCCATAAGTCTGGCGGTGCTGGCGTTCATAGCAATTGCCGGCTCGAGAGGCAAACTGCTGTTTGCGTCTCTGCTGTTCTGCGCCGCTGCGGATGTAGCCCTGGAACTGGCGGCGGGAAAGTACTTCGTCATTGGTCTGGGACTATTCCTGATTACCCACATATTGTTAATAGTAACGTTCTCCAGAGATTTTAAGTTTCAGATATCCAAGATTCCTGTTATTGTTCTGCTTATCGTGTATTCGAAAATGATGGCTTTTGTCATGACGCCCTCTCTCAAAGAGATGGCAATACCGGTCTATATCTACATGACAGCCATAACTTTGATGGGTATCTTTGCCTCATTGAGGGCAGCAAAGAACGATTTTACACTCTACGGAGGTATTTCTTTTATCGTTTCTGACTCGGTCCTGGCCATCAACAAATTCATGATGCCGGTGCCGGCAGCGGATTACGCCGTTATGATTACGTATTATCTATCGCTGTTTCTGATAGTCTACGGCTTTTTGAGAGAATAGACAGCTGTCACGCCACAGGCAATGTGAAGTAAAAGGTGGTACCTTTGCCCTTACGGCTTTTCACCCAAACCGTCCCGCCGTGCAACTCCACCACCCGCTTCACCATAGCCAGTCCTATGCCGGCTCCTCCGTGTCCTCTCTGCCGCGACCGGTCTGCCTTGTAGAAATGGTCGAAAACATGGGGCAAATCCTTACTGGGTATGCCGGATCCTGTATCTGACACAGATACCATGACCCAGCCCGGTTTGGTATAATCGGCGCCGATTTTGATGGCACCGCCGGCGGGCGTATATCTGAGTGCATTATCGACAAGGTTGTGCAGCACCTGGCGTATGCGGTCTTTGTCAATGAGCACCAACGGCAGCCCGTGAGGAAGGTCAGCGCTAATTGATATTTGCTTTTCCTGGCATCGGTTCTGGACGCTGGTTATCTCGGCGAAAATGAACTCGCCGAGCTCGGTGGCATTCTGATATAGCTTCAGCTGGCCGGCTTCCGCCAGCGACAGGTCCCTAAGGTCGGTTATCAACCTGGAAAGTAGAACAGTTTCGTCATATACCGAGGCCACCTGGTCTGGAGCGGGTGTGATGACTCCGTCAAGCCAGGCTTCCAGGTTCCCTTGAATGATGCTCAGCGGGTTGCGCAATTCATGGGCGATATCAGCCAGCAACCGGCGTCTGCTTTTCTCTTTCGCCGCCAACTGCTCGGCCATCGTGTTAAAGGCTACAGACACCTCGCCGATTTCGTCGTCTGTTTTTATAGAAACCCTCTGTGAGAAATCGCCGGTGGCAACTTTACGCGCCGCTAAAGTAAGCTGTCTCATAGGCCCACTAATAAGCCGGCTGAAAAAGTAACCCAGACCCACGCCGGTCAAGATAGCTACTAATGCTGCCAGCCACAAAGAATTACGAACCCCACTAAGGAAGGCTTGCTCGGCCTCACCCATGTAAAGGGGCGCACCTGAATTAGAGTCACCGCCGGGCATCGTTATAGTGGAGGTGAAATCCGGTGCCGCTTGTACCTGACAATTTTTCTGGCAGTAGCAGGTGAATTCAGTCTGGACCGAACGATTCACCCACAGAGCTATAACGCCCACGCTAACCAGAGCAATTCCCACAAAGAGAAGTGAAAGCTTCACCGACAGCTTATTTAGCATGGTTCCTCCAATTTGTAGCCGACACCCCGGACTGTTGCCAGCGGATTGGTTGAATCCGGTGCTACCTTTGCCATCTTCTGCCTGATATTCTTTATGTGAGCATCTATGGTCCGCTCATAACCTTCATAGGACTCACCGAAAGCTGAATCCATCAGTTGCAGCCGGGTGCAGACTCTGCCCGGATTACGGGCTAAGACAGAGACTAATTTAAATTCGGCAGCGGTCAGGCTCAACGGCTGCTCAAAATAAGTCGCTTCGTGTTTGTCCGGGTCCAGGCGAAGCTCTCCGGTAACAATCTGTTCACCTTTTTTCAAGCCTTCCCTGTATCTTCGCAGTACGGCACTGACCCTGGCAGCCAGCTCACGTGGGCTAAACGGCTTGGTAACATAGTCATCGGCCCCAATTTCAAGCCCGACAACTTTATCTATCTCTTCATCACGGGCGGTAAGCATGATAATAGGCACGTTCGATTGCTTCCTGATTTGCCGGCATACTTCCAGCCCATCCAGTTCAGGCAAATTCAAATCGAGCAGTATAAGGTCCGGCTTATAAATTTGAGCCTGCTCAATAGCAGTTTTACCATCGCCGGCGATGACAACATCGTCGCCGTCCTTAACCAGGTATGCCTTGATGAGCTCGCATACCTTTGGTTCGTCCTCCACCAGCAAAATCTTGTTACGTGCCATTTTACTTACACCGTTGCCCAATTTGATTGTAGCATAAACAAAATAATAGGGGCGAAGTGGTCGAGCTTCGCCCCTAGCTTAGGAGGTGTAATTTGATAAGTCGGTACTCCGACTAGACAATAATCATAATAAGTTAAACCTAGTAACCGTGACACGGTGGGTAGTTACCTGCATTATCTCCATTCAATGCACCTCGTCCGCACGGCCCGGGACAGTAACCACCGCTGTTCCAGCAGCCCGCCCAGGTACCGTTAGAGGAACCATCATAGGCGGCGGGTCGGGTTGAAACCGAGCCATCCTGTTCTTTGGCCAACACAATACCGGTGCCGACAACTACTAACATGAGTAGTACAATCAAGATTGGAATGCCGATTTTAAATAGCTTGCTCACGTACATTCGCCTCCTTTATGAATTCTACTACCCCTCAATAATAGCAAGCGAATATGAATTTATTATGAAGATCAGGTAAGCTTTACGTGAATTTTGGTGGTTTCTACGTGGGGAAGGTTAAGCGGAGGTTTGCGTTCATTCTGCGGTTATTGAAAGCAGGCCCAGTAATCTTTGAGGTTGCTCTTGACATCGCTTATCACCCTGCCGGTCTCAGCCAGAGCGGTATCGGACATAAAACGCTGGGGTACAGGCTCTGATTCTTTTATGTCAACCTTAAAGCCGGCCAATCCGGAAATTAAAGCCAGCCAGGCAGAGGGCAAGACCTTCTCATTGTAGCCGGAGGCAATCAAATCAATGACCTTACCATCGCAGACTTTGGCTACCTCCCTGGTCTTCTCACCGATCATTCTGAAGCCTTTTACGGTCAGCCCCAAAGCCGTTAGCTGGTCATCGAAATGGGGGTCGGAGCCTCCGTTCCGGACTATAATCTGCGGTTTGAATTCGCGGACCAGCGGCTCAACTATGGATTCGAAAACCAGCTTATATGAATCATCGCCGGCGCCGACCGGCATGGGAATATTGACGGTAAAGCCTTTGCCTTCCCCGGAACCGATCTGGTAGGCAAATCCGGTCCCCGGGTAGAGAGTCCTCGGGTCCTGATGCAGGTCGATAAATAATACCTTTGGCTCCTCGTAGAAATATTCAGCGGTGCCGTTGCCGGCATGGGCGTCTGTATCCAGAATCAAAATCCGGTCGAGCTTATACTTTTTCATAAGATACCGGCCGCAGAAAGCAACATCGTTGTACAGACAAAAACCCTCGCCGTAAGAAGGCTTGGCATGATGCAGCCCGCCGCCGATTGAAATAACTTTCCTATATGTGCCGTCTTGAACCAACTCGCAGGCCGTCCTGGCCTGCCCGATAACCAGTCTCGCCGCCTCCTCCAGCTTTCCCGGCTTGCCGATGGGCTTATTGTCCATGCTGTGATATTCGTAAAAGAGGTCGGGTTGGGGATAGCTCAGGCCCAGATTGGCAGCCTTGAAATATTCCCTGGTGAAGTCGATATAGTCCTGGCGGCAAATCAGGAGCAAATCATCTTCGGTTGCTGCCCCGGCTTCGAGAATCCGGTAATTTCCATCCTCGGCAATATGCTGTTTCAAGAACTCAATGAATACCTCGGCGCGGCTGCCTCGAAACGGATGCCCCGGGCCGAAATCGTATTCCTTCAGTCCGTCTTGATACAAAATACCAACAGACACGGCGTTACTCCGTTTCAACTTAGCCTGGCGCCACACCTGCCACAGAACCTTGACGGCTCACTGATAGCATTTCCGCACCTGGCACAATAAGAGACCAGGCTCGAACCGCAGCCGCCGCAGAACTGCTGTCCGGGCACAATCTGGCAGCCGCATTTGGGGCAGATAACTCCCGCCGCCGGCGGCGACAACTGGGCTGGCGGGGATACTGGCTCGTATTTTCCTGCCGGCTGTGCCACCAGTTCCGTCTTTGGCTGAGCCAACCTGCCGCCACCCCAGACGGCTACCAAACAGACGACGGAGATAAGCACCGCCACAACGAGGTTAAATTTGGCAGGCAGCCAGAATAACAAGTTCAGCAGCAGGCCCATTATACCCAGTATGAACAAAAAAACACCCAGAGCTTTCATATCTTAGCTTCCCCGAAACATCAACTTTATACAATAATTGTAGCAAATCCTGTAGACGTCAGAAACTTGCTGAAATTGATGCGATGCCGGCTTTGCAGCACCACCTCTAAGGTGATGCCTGTGGATGGCGCTCCGCCTATTTTCGCAGTCGCTTTAATTCAAACACGACGGGGTTTGCCGGGTCGGGACAGGCAACGGTAGCTTTATCTTTGTCCTCTTCCCAGGGGAAAGAGCCGCGGAACTGCAACGTTGATATAAAGGGGAAAAGTGTAGAAAACGCCCAAGCGCACAAACCGGGCGGCGTCTTATCGGCAATAAGAAATTCGTCGCCAATCTTGTGACCAGCTTCACAGGTACCCTTCTGAGATATTACCGTAGCCGATACTTCGTAGAATTCCTCTTCAGCCATTTTAATCGCTTACGTTAGTCTAAATTATTACAGTTACGGGCACCAATGTTACATCATGTCAGAGACAATGAAAAGCTCGCCGAATGTTGTTACTCCTATTCGTCCTAAATAACCTTCGGCGAGCTAATCGCTTGCCTATGGGAAAGCTAAAGCCTTAAGATTTTCTCAACCACAAAGCCAAGCCGGTATCGCTATTTGATTTCTGCCTTGGCTCCGGCTTCTTCGAGCTTCTTCTTTATCGCAGCGGCTTCGTCCTTATTGATGCCTTCTTTGACCGGCTTCGGGGCACCCTCCACTAAATCTTTGGCCTCTTTGAGACCCAGAGTAGTCACCTCTCGGACGGCTTTAATCACGTTGATCTTATTCTCGCCGATTTCCTTGAGAATTACGGTAAACTCAGTTTTTTCCTCTTCGGGTGCTGCGGTTGCCGCCGATGTTGCTCCCCCCATCGCTGCCATCGCCATCGGTGCTGCCGCTGATACCCCAAACTCTTCCTCCAGAGCCTTTACCAGTTCAGCTAGCTCCAGCACGGTCATATTCTTCACTACGCCTATAATGTCTTCCTTTGTCATCGTCTTGGCTCCCGACGAAGTCTCCTTTGCTTTAGTTTGCTTTTTAGCTTTCGGTTCGCCTTCGACCTTAGGTTGTTCTGATTCGACTTGTTCTTCTGCCATTTTATCCTCCTTCAAGTTGTTTAGCTCTAGCTTGCATTACATTCAAAAAGCCCCGCAGAGGTGCACTTAACACGTTATGTAAAGCTTGTAGCGGAGCTTGTAATTGCCCCATCAGCCTGGCAATCAAGACCTCTCTTGACGGCATGGTAGCCAGATTAGCGATATCCTCGGGAGTAAGCAGCTTATCACCGAGAATCCCGCCTTTAATCTGCAGCACGGATCCCACAGCGCGGATATGCTCTCTTAAAACCTGGGCCGGCTTCATTACGTCGTCAAAGCCAAAGGCTATAGCTACCGGGCCGGTGAGCAATGACTCCAGTTGCTTTTTATCAGCTCTATCCGCAGCAAACCTGGTAAGTGTGTTTTTTATCACCCGGTACTCTATACCCATCTTAGTCAAACGCCGGCGCAACTGCACCATCTCTTTTGCCGTCAAACCACGATAATCAGTGGCTATGGCAATGGTGCAGCGAGACAAGCTGTTGGTCAACTCATCTATCATTTGTTCTTTTTTTTGTTTCAACATAGTTCACACTCCTGTAAAATAAAAAAGCCCTTGCCATGACACAAGGACCTTAAACCGGGTTACAACAACCCGTCAAACTTAAGTTACCTCGGCAGGCAGATTTATTAAGCCTAACGGCACCTGCTGTCATGGGCTCCACATAGAAGTCGCCTATTCAATTCATAAAGAACTTAAAGCACAGCTTACGATATCAGGGGCTTCAAGTCAAGCTTGATACCCGGCCCCATGGTGGTGGTCAAAAAGGCACTTTTAATATACTGTCCCTTGGCGCCGCCCGGTTTAGCCTTGTTTATGGCCTCCACCAGCGCAGTCAAGTTTTCCAGAAGCTGAGCCTCATCGAAGCTGACCTTACCGATCGGCACATGTATAATAGCTGTCCTATCCAGCCGGAATTCCACCCGGCCTTTCCGGGCTTCGGTAATACCTCTGCCCACGTCTTCAGCAGCTACAACCGTTCCTGACTTGGGGTTAGGCATCAACCCTTTACGACCCAGTATTTTGCCCAGCTTTCCAACCTTCCCCATCATGTCGGGGGTAGCTATACTCACGTCAAAATCAAGCCAGCCATCTTCAATTTTCTTAATGAGGTCATCACTACCCACATAATCGGCTCCTGCTGCTTCGGCAGCCCTGGCTGCTTCACCTTGAGCGAAGACAGCAATCCTGACCTTCTTTCCTAAACCATTAGGCATAAGGGCTATACCCCGCACCTGCTGGTCAGCACTTCTGGGGTCGACTCCCATCCTTAGATGCAGCTCGACAGTCTCATCGAAGCCGGCGAAGGCTACTTTTTTAGCCAGTCCTACAGCCTCACCGGGTGTGTATGCATTCTCTTTATCCAGCAGCTTAGTTGCTTCTTTGTACTTTTTCCCTCTAAATGTCATGATTTCTCCACGTCGATTCCCATGCTGCGGGCGGTGCCCTCGATAATCCGCGCGGCTTCTTCCAGGTCTAACGCGTTCAGGTCTCTCATTTTAACGCGGGCAATCTCGTACACCTTTTCACGAGGTAATGTGCCCACTTTTTGCTGCCCTGCAGTGCCGCTGCCTTTTTCTATGTTTAAGGCTTTTTTCAACAGGTCGGATGCCGGCGGGGTTTTAGTGATAAAAGTAAATGACCTGTCTTCATATATAGTGATCTCCACAGGGACGATGGACCCTGCCTGAGAGCCGGTCTGCTCGTTATAGTCCTTGCAGAAAGCCATAATGTTGACACCATGCTGCCCCAGCGCCGGACCTACTGGCGGCGCCGGTGTAGCCTTACCAGCCTCAATCTGAAGTTTAATGATAGCTTTAACCTTTTTAGCCATTTACAACCTCTGAACCTGTAAAAAGTCAAGTTCCACGGACGTCTCTCGCCCGAATAGTGTCAGAAGCACCTTTACCTTGCCTTTGGCCACATTTATCTCATCAACCACCCCGACGAAATCAGAAAAAGGACCGTCAACCACTCTAACGTTCTCACCCTTTCTGAAGCCCACTTTAATTTGCGGTGAACCTTCGGCCCTCTTTAAGATAGCATTTACCTCCCCTTCAGACAAGGGCGTAGGTTTGTTGCCGCTGCCCACAAAGCCGGTTATACCGGGGGTATTGCGCACCACATTCCAACTGTCATCATCCATCAGCATCTGCACTAAAACGTAGCCGGGAAAGACCTTCTTGGCCACAGTGCGCCGCTGTCCACCCCTGATCTCAATTTCTTCTTCTTTGGGTATTTCTATTTTAAATATCTTGTTCTCAGCATCCATAAATTTAATTCGCTGTTCCAGAGCCTTCTGGACACGCTCCTCATAACCCGAGTAGGTATGTACAATATACCAGTGCTTATCGCCATTCTTCACAGTCTAACCCCCACGTAAAAGCACCTTGGCTACCAGCTGTGAAAAACCAAAGTCAAGCGCCCCCAAAAAGATCCCTACCGCAAAACATACTATAATAACCATGATTGTCAGACGTATGGTATCCCGCCTCGATGGCCAGGTTACCTTCCTCAGCTCAGCGATAATGTCGCCAATAAAGGCAAAACGAGACCTTTTCTTGGCAATAATTTGAGGCTGACTTTTATTGACCAAGGATTACTTCGTCTCCCGGTGGAGCGTATGCGTGCGGCAACGCGGGCAATATTTCTTCAGTTCCAATCGCTGGGGGTCATTTTTTTTATTCTTATCAGTGGTATATGTCCGCTCCTGGCACTGAGTGCACGCTAGCTGAATGACACCACGCGATTCACCTTTCTTGGCCATGGTTATTCAATGATTTTACCGATGACTCCGGCTCCGACTGTCTTGCCACCTTCGCGAATGGCAAAGCGTAGTCCCTGTTCCAGAGCTACCGGATAAATAAGCTTTATGGTCATTTTTATGTTATCGCCCGGCATGACCATTTCCACACCCTTGGGCAATTCGGCAACGCCGGTAATATCAAGGGTCCTTATATAGAACTGAGGTTTATAGCCATTAAAGAAGGGAGTATGCCGCCCACCTTCCTCCTTAGTTAACACGTAGACTTCAGCCTCAAAGTGAGTATGAGGCGTAATGGAGCCCGGTGCAGCCAGAACCTGCCCTCTCTCTATATCCTCGCGCTCTATGCCTCTGAGCAAGCATCCAACCGCGTCTCCAGGTTCACCACTGTCCAGAGTTTTATGGAACATCTCCACGCCGGTTACTACGGTCTTCCGTGTATCTTTGATACCCACAATTTCAATTTCGTCGCCGGTCTTAACTATGCCGCGCTCCACCCTACCGGTGGCTACGGTGCCGCGTCCCTTGATACCGAATACGTCCTCTACCGGCATCAAGAAGGGCTTATCTTTGGGTCTGACAGGAAGTGGAACCCACTCATCTACAGCATCCATCAACTGTAAAATTTTACCGCACCATTCGCATTCTCGCTTGCCACAACCGCATTCCAATGCCTTCAGAGCGCTCACCCGAACGATAGGAGTTTTATCTCCTGGGAATTTTTGTTTGGACAGAAGGTCTCTGACTTCGAGTTCAACGAGGTCAAGCAGTTCCGGGTCTTCCATCATATCTACTTTGTTCAATGCCACGAGTATGCTGGGCACTTCTACCTGGCGGGCTAAAAGAACATGTTCACGTGTCTGAGGCATAGGCCCATCAGGAGCACTAACTACCAGTATCGCACCATCCATTTGAGCCGCACCGGTAATCATATTTTTAATATAGTCAGCATGCCCCGGACAATCCACGTGAGCATAATGCCGCTTTGCAGTCTCGTACTCAATATGGGCGATAGCTATTGTCAAGCCGCGTGCTTTCTCTTCAGGTGCATTATCGATGGAATCGAAGGCACGAAATTGAGTCTCTCCTTGCTTGGACAAACATAGAGTAATAGCCGATGTTAAAGTCGTCTTACCGTGGTCGACATGACCTATTGTTCCCACATTCAAATGTGGTTTCGTACGTTGAAAGACCTTCTTTGCCATTTTAGAGAACCTCCTTCTTTACACAGCCCACAACCAGATTCGAACTGGTGACCCCGTTCTTACCAAGAACGTGCTCTACCTGCTGAGCTATGTGGGCAAATTTTCCACATATTATACAGTATAGAATCAAATTATACACTATTTTAATAAAGCCGCAAAACCTCCGAGATGGTGGAGGGGGTAGGATTCGAACCTACGTAGCCTTCAGGCGGCAGATTTACAGTCTGCTCCGATTGTCCACTCCGGCACCCCTCCCAACCCTGGCTTAAAGTCAAAGCCCGAGAGGGGAGTCGAACCCACTAACCTACCGATTACAAGTCGGTTGCGCTACCATTGCGCTACTCGGGCAAATCAAGAAACCTCTCGGGCAACATCAATCTGAACAAACTACGGGTTGTTAGTATATGAAAAGGTATGGCAAAAGTCAAGAAACTGCGCTCCTCTAGGGTCTGAATACAATCAAACGGAATGGTTGCATTGACAATGCCCCATTGTTATAATTGATTGACTAGCGGGATAGCGGACGGTAATAGGTAGACACGGTAACAAGGTCTGGGCGCTAATCTCATCCCGCTGAAATAGTGAGAGAGGTTAAGAAGATGGCAGAAAAGCCTCGAAGGGCTAGAGTCCAGAATATCATAAAAAATCTCCTCGATTCGGAGATTCCTGAGATACAGTCCATGGCCAACAAGTTGGCAGAGCAGATCAAAGAGTTAGAAGAACATAGTTCTAGGCTCCGAACCTACATTACCCAAATCGAGAACCTGGCGACGGACGAAGCTAGCGCTATGGCTGAGACCCGAATCGGCGATATACTCAAGGATTTAGATAAGGCGTTAGGTGAGCTAAGACACAGGTCCAAGAGAAGCTTAGCTACTAGAGCCGAAGCTGCGGTTTCACCTCCAAAAAGAGTGGCTATCGAAGAAAGGCCCGAACGTGAGGCTGAAGAGGTAGAAGAGGAAGAAGAACCAGAGGAGATCACGCCTGGACAGGGAATGCGGCTGGAAACCTACAAGACCCCGGAGGGGTACCTGATTAAGAAGTCACGCATCTAAATTTGGCTTGCTGCCCCTGTAGCTCAGATGGATAGAGCAGCGGTTTCCTAAACCGCGTGTCGGGCGTTCGAATCGCCCCAGGGGTACTTTGATTCCAAAAAGATATAGGGGTGTAGCTCAGTTGGGAGAGCAGCGGTCTCCAAAACCGCAGGTCGCGGGTTCGAATCCTGCCGCCCCTGCCAGTTTTTAATACCTGGTGCAGGGCGGCAGTCAATTCACTACTGTTTCAGAAGTGGTAAAAACAGCACGGTTCGGTTGAACCGCAATCGTGATAGACTTGATTGCCGCTTTGCCTAAATTTTCGGGTCGGCACCAATAAACCTGCAGAAAGCCAAAGCGTTTCTAGGGCCTTACATTTCGGACAGACAACAATAACCTCATCAAGGGCTGAACATATGTCCTGCCCGTTCCCTTCTATATCGTTTTGAACATGTTGTTGAGCTAACGCAACGGACATGTGCTTTCCCTCCGAAAAAACTAGTTATTGTTATTTTAAGTTAGCAATTGTAAAGAAATCATAAAATAGCGCCGAAAATAATAAAAAATTCATTAACTTTAGCTAAAAAGCCGTGTCAAACCAACAATCTACGTAGGGCAAATTAAATTTTGCGTGCTAAATATTAGGGGTACAACTGGTTACCATCGTCATCTTCAATGATAACAGCGTTCTCCGGGCAACTTTCAGCGGCACTCATCAATATATCTTCATCGACAGATTCCGGTTTTAGAACCACGGCTTTATTGCTCTTATCCAACGTGAACACCGTTGGTGCCACAGCTACGCAGTTCCCTATTCCTGTGCACAAATTTCTATCAACACGTATCCTCATTTGACAACTCCCACAGAGTCATTGCTATATCCCCGGCACACCACCGGTTAAGGCAACATCTTTGCCACTTTTAACAGCACGACACCTATGGCACCCAGCGCCAGGGCAACGACTATCATAAATCCTCCGACTGCCGTAGCTATGGTAGTCACACCGAAGCTGAGCGCCCCCACGTATAGGTAGTTCTCCAGGTTCAGTGCCTGAGCATACGTCACATCCTTGGGATTAGTCGGGTCGAATTTACCCCCGGCTAACAGGTCCGAATACGTGGGAGCTATTGCATGCCTGTGTCCGCGTACGGTATCGCCTGCTATTTGGGCTGACTCGGCAGTATCGATTATCTCATTAGCTTTATCGCCTGTTACACCAAGCGCTGACAATTTAACATTTTCCTGCTTCATAATACCCGTAAGTAATGCCTGTTTGGATACCCCCTGGTATACAAACACGATTCCCATAGCTAAGGCAATAACTCCAAAGACCAGTACTAGAATGCTGAGGTTTTTGACTATCCTGTTCATGACTCCTCCTTTTTACGGTGCTTTCATAGATAAAAACATCTCTTTAATCGCCCCCGTTCATTCACCTCCTTTAAAGATTTTTGAGCTTTTGGCTAAATTTGTGCTAAACCGACTTCAGCGTCAGGCAATAGTAACAGACCAGCAATAACAAAGTCATAAAACACACATGTATAAAAGTTAAAAAATCATAACATTTTAAGGCCACTGTTGGCATCGAAAACTATACTCAGTATAAGCACAATCAATAATGGTCATCGAAACCGAAGGACGGCTGCGGGACATAAAAGAAGTTATTTGTTAAAATGCTGGCGCAATGACTGAACCCTGGTCTGAAAACCTGGATAATATATTTCACTCATTAAATACGGAGCCTGGTACCGGACTCTCCCAGGCTGAAGCCAAAAAGAGGCTAAATCAGTTTGGTGACAATCGGCTGACGATAGAAAGGACCGTCAGTCTCTGGGGTGTTTTTAAAGAAGAAATTAAAGAGCCGATGATTGTGCTCCTGCTTATCGTCGGTATAATTTACAGTATTTGGGGTCAAGCTAGAGATGCTATAACCATATTCGTCATAATTATAGCCCTGGTATTCGTGGAAATATTTACTGAGTACCGCGCTAAAAAGGGAATCGCTGCTCTCAGAAAGTTCTCCCAACCGACTGTCACCTTGCTGCGCGACGGACTCTACCAGAGCATACCAACAACAGACGTAGTAAAGGGCGATATAGCAATATTAGAAGTCGGGGAAATTATTCCAGCGGATATCAGAATAATCAGCTCATTCGGCCTGCAAACCAACGAATCTGCTCTTACGGGTGAATCTACTCCCGTCGCCAAATACGATAAGATACTTCCCCACGATGCAGTCCTGGCAGAAAGGAACAACATGATATTTGCCGGGACAACCATTACCCGCGGCCGGGGGACAGGTGTGGTAACAGCCACCGGCATGGCAACTGAGCTTGGCAGGATAACCGGACTGGTTGTCGAAGCCAAAGAACCCAGGACCAGTTTGCAGCAGTCAATGAAGCAACTAGCCGGCCTTTTAGTATGGGTCGCCGTGTCCTTTAGCATCCTTATTCCAATAGCAGGAATAATACAGCACAAGCCTTTAAAGGATATGATTTTGACCGGCCTTTCTCTGTCGTTCGCTACTATTCCTGAAGAGTTGCCCATAATCATCACCATGGTGCTTGGTGTCGGCGCCCTGGCCCTTTCCAGGAAAAATGTGCTTATAAGACGGCTAAGCACAGCCGAGACTCTAGGAGATGTCACCACTATTGTTACCGATAAAACTGGAACAATTACGGAAAACAGGATGACTCTTGCCAGAATTTCGACAGATACTACTTCGAAATCGTTTGCCGGCGACAGCTTATCGCCATCCGATTTATTGCTGTTACGAATCGGCCTGCTAACCTCCTGTACCCGAATAACCTCGGGTGGCTGCAATTCAGATGACCCCATGGAAGCCGCGATTATCGAGGCCGCTAAGACCGCTGGCATTATTCCTGAGGAGCAACTGGCAAAGTTCAACCTGCAAACGGAGTTCAGCTTTGATAACGAACGAAAAATGATGTCTGCTATCTTCCGTCAAAATGGCGAATCTGTTGTCTACGCCAAGGGGGCGCCGGAAATCATTATGGCCAGAAGCTCAAGGATAATGCAGGGGCTTTCAGAGCGCAAGAAGACAGACCAAGATAATGAAGCCGTAAGAAATACTATCGAGAGCATGGCAAGCCAAGCCATGAGAGTTATCGCCTTCGCCTACAAAAAGGTTGAAGACGGAGCGAATATCGCCCAGTCAGAGGCAGAAGACAGCCTTGTATTTGTCGGGTTAGCCGGACTGGTTGACCCCTTACGGCCCGGCGTCATAGAAGCCTTCAAAACAACAAAAGAAGCAGGAATAAGAACCATCATTGTATCCGGGGATTATCCTCTTACCGTACAAAAAGTCGCTTCTCAGGTCGGAATCGATTCTGGTGGCAGCCTGATCACAGGAGGGGAACTCGACCGAATGGATGACCGGGCACTTAAGGACAAACTCAAAGAAGTCTCCCTTTTTGCCCGGACTACTCCTGAACAAAAGTTAAGAATCGTCCGGCTGCTCCAGGAATCCGGAGAGATAGTTGGAGTCACCGGAGATGGCATTAACGATGCACCTGCCTTAAAGAGTGCAAATGTAGGTATCGCCATGGGAGAAACCGGCACCGAGGTGGCTCGGGAGGCTGCCGGCATGATATTAGCTGATGATAGCTTCAGTTCAATTACTGCTGGAGTTAGAGAGGGAAGGAAAATCTTTGATAATCTCAAAAAGGGCGTTGCCTACTACTTAAGCGTGAAAATAGCCCTGGTGCTCACTTTTCTAATTCCTCTTTTACTTAACATACCTTTCCCTTTTTCACCCATTCAAATCATTCTTCTGGAGTTGTTCATGGACCTGGCAGCCTCAACTACTTTTGTTGTTGAGCCCATGGAACCGGGCACAATGCAGAGACCGCCCCGTGAGCAGAAGGAAAAATTCATCAATGGCAGTATGTTGACTAACATATCCGTAGGTAGCATCAGCCTCGCTGCAGCCGTTCTAATAAACTATCTATTAGTCTGGTACCGTGGCTGGGGAGCGGTTCAGGCACAGACCATTGCCTTTGCCACGTGGTTGATTGGCCACATTTTCCTGGCCGTAACAATGCGCTCCCATCGAGAACCGATATGGAAGATAGGCATTTTATCAAACAAAGCCATGCTAGTATGGGCGGCAACAGCCCTGGCATTCTTAATATTGGTAACTAATCTTTCAATTGCACAGGCACCTTTAAAGCTGACCACCCTGAACCCCAATGGCTGGCTTTTGGCATTCCTCACTCCTCTTATTACCGTCTTCCTGTTTGAAATAAAAAAGCTAGCAGCACAGCACGGGGCCGTGAGATTTAATCCCAGATAGGAATACTCTATTTCCGACCTACGCTAAAACGTTAAGTAACACAAGCTCGACGCCTGCTACTGTGTTGGGCTAGCTACTAGTGTGGCAAAAGTCTGGTTTTCTTTTCCATTCCTAATAAAGCTTATTTCTACCCGGTCTCCGATATGCCCCGAGATAATGGCTTGCCTCAACGCTTCCGCAGTAGTAACTTTTTGTCCGGCAAACTGAGTAACGATGTCTCCCACCTCGAGCCCCGCTTTACCGGCCGGACCGCCTGGGTCAACCGAGGTTATTACCACCCCATTAGTGGTGGTATATAGTCCAACTCCCAGGTAAGATCGTATAACACGTCCTTGATGCACTAATTGCTCGATGACCGGCAGGGCTGGTGTAATAGCTATAGCAAAACCGATATTCTCCGCTTGAGAAGCGACAGCAGTATTGATGCCTATTACCTGACCCGCCATATTCAGTAGCGGACCACCGCTATTTCCAGGGTTAATGGCTGCATCGGTCTGGATAAGGTCATAGAGGACGGTACCGTTAGGCTCCATAATAGAGCGCCCTATGTAGCTCACTATACCTGAAGTCACCGTAGGACCGCCTTCGAGTGCTAGCGCATTACCAACAGCGACAACACCCTCACCAACCAGAAGAGTCTTGGAGCTCCCAATTTCTGCTACCGGTAAATTTTTAGCATCGATCTGGATTACCGCCACGTCAGTCAGCGGGTCTCCATTCACTTTGACAGCGTCGAAACTTCGGCCGTCATCCGTGATAACCTGTACGCTTTGAGCGTTCTCGATTACATGATTGTTGGTGACAATATAGCCATTGCTGTCAATGACGATCCCGGTACCAACACCCTGACCAGGTATCGGTTGCAGAAAAATATCATACGCAGTCACTTCCGTATGAACTGCGACCACGCTCGGAGTTATCTTTTTAACGATATCCGGGATTGACATAGGGGGCAGGTTTGACGACACCGCTCCCGTCCACGGGGGTATCCATGATGCATTTATAGATTCCCCCGTTATATACTTGCTGGCTACTTGCACGGGAGGCTGCCCCACCGGCGTTTGCACAATGGTCACCGCGCAGCCGGCACTAACGAGGGCCAGGGCTGCCATAACCAAAAGAACCAATGAAAATAGGAACCGTTTTTTCTTCAACATGCTGGTTACTCCTATCTTTGTTCCTTACGTCACAATTTTAAATCGGAGTTATACGATGCCGCCAAACCAACGCTCATCTATTTAGTAACAGTGAAAGTGCCTGTCATCACTGCGGGATGCACATCGCAACGGAAGAAATAATCCCCCGGAGTTGTCGGCGCCGTAAAACTATAAGTAATTGTTTTGGGGCCTGTAATAACCTCGCCTTTGAAAATCACCTCTGTTGCTGCTGACGTTGTATAAATAGCGACGTTGTGAGGGACAGCCTCTTTGTTATCAAAGACCATAGTCACATTTGCGCCTGCAGGAACAGTGATATTACTTTTGTCGAAGCGGAAGTTCATTGCGCTGATATTGACAGTAACTGCTTGCCCGCCGGGAGCTGGAGCTGGTGGAGTACTGGTATCTTGTGTGGGGGTAGAATAAGGTGTAGATGTGCATGCTGTCAGCACAGCTACCATCAGCCCTAAAATTAGAACCAACGCATGTTTCTTGGAGTACTCTTTCATGTTACCTTCCTTTTATTTTATTTGTACATGAGATATGTACGATAACAATACTATCAAGCTTAAAATTGCAAAGTCATAAAATAAAAGGCGGGAAAGTTAAAAAATTATGACATTCCGACGAATACAGCGAAGAGGCATGAACACGGCTGATACCAGATTATAGCCGATAAAGAGAGTAATTATTTTAATCTCTAACTATGGACGAACGGCGTTTAACTTGATGCCGTTCCAGGGGTAATGTAAACAGAAAAGTGGCACCGCGGCCAGGTTCGGACTCCACCCACATACGACCGCCATGAGCTTCTACCAATCTCTTGCAAACCAGAAGGCCTAATCCAATACCTTTTACTGTACTATCTTGAGAAAATCCCAGTCGCTCGAATGGCTTAAATAACTTGTCCTGGTCATGCAGCGAGATACCTATCCCCTGGTCTTTAACTGCCACCACCAAACTTTCCTTTTCCGGTTTGATGGAGATTGTTATCTGACTATCTTTTGGCGAATACTTAACTGCGTTTTCCATAAGATTACGCAATATGTGTTCCAGCCTGACCGGGTCGGCATAGATCTTTGGCAGCTTCGACCGAACATCTATAATGAACTTTTGACTTGAAGATTGCTGTCTTATCCTATCAACCACATCTTGCACCAGCGCTTCAATGTTAATTGACTCTCTATGAAGCAGGAGGCGCTCTGATTGAGCTCTGGAAAGTTCAAGAAGATTCGACAATAGATGAGACAGTGACTCTGCTTCCCAAACTGCATCCTGCAGCAGTTGGCTTCTTTCCTCAGCAGATAGACGTGTTTCTTCAGTTAATATTGTATGCAGAGCCCCGATAATAACAGTCAGCGGCGTACGCATCTCGTGCGATACTAAACCGATGAATTCGTCCTTCAACTCGTCTAATTTTTTCCGTCCGGTAATGTCGCGGAGAAATACAAAAAACCGCCCGCCCTTGGTATCCATATAATTGGCACTGACTTCGATATCGACAATCATACCGTCCTTGCACCGGTGGCGAGTCTCAAAGCGATCCGAACCAAGCTCCACCATTCTCTGAATGTGTTGAATAGTATCTTCTGCCGTTTCTATCGCCTCTACATTTCGGACGCTCATATTTAGTAGCTCTTCTCGACTGTAGCCGACTAGGTTGCAATAGGCGTCGTTCACGTCCAAGAAACGGCCATCTTTGTCTGTGAGCCAGAAACCATCGATGGCTGTGCTGATAATAGCTTTTATTTCCTCCTCTGCTCGTTTGCGTTCGGTAGTATCAATCAAGGACAATACCAATCCTTCCACCTTGCCTGAAACATTCTTTACCGGTGTGAGCGTCCAATCCCAATAGGTAATGCCCCTCTCTGGCTGATCGGAAAACACAAAGGGTTTATCCCGGAACTCTACTGCCTTTCCGGTATCTCTTACCCGTTTAAATATGGCCAGATTCTCCTCGTCAGGGAAAAGAGCAAAGTGATTTTTACCTGGCAAGTCCTCAACAGGATATCCGGAACCCATTGCGTAAGCGGAATTAACCCTAACAAAATTAAACTGTGGGTCGAGATATGCTAGATGGGTGTTTGTATTTTCGATGGTAATCTGCAGTGTCTCCTTCTCCCTGGTTAGCGCTTCCTCTGCTTGCTTACGTTCGGTTATGTCCTGGCCTTGAGCGATAGTAGCCACGATAGTCTTGCCGTCCACAGCGTACACATTAGCCGAGTTCCATAGAACCGTACGCACCTCCCCCTTAGCACCGACAATAGGTATTTCAACCGTTTCCCATCGTTCCCCGGTCAGAGTGCGGCGAATCTTTTTTAGGGATGACCGCCGGCTTTCCTCTGGAAAAAGTATATCTAATTTTTTACCTACCACTTCATAAGCCTGCTGTCCCGTAAGGCTTTCAAAAGCATGATTAAATCGTGTAATGCGAAATGACGGGTCCCATACAATGATGGGAGCATTGGCATATTCCAACAAGTTATTTAAGTAGTCGCTCGTTTCTCGCAGCGTTTTCTCGGTTTGCTTGAGCTGTGTGATGTCGCGGTTGACCATCACCATTCCCACCCTATTCCCGCTGCTGTCTTCCAGCGCGCTTGCTGACACAAACATATAAACGGCAGTTCCATCCTTTCTTCTATGGATAAGCTCTCCGTTCCAAATTCCCTTTTTAGAAATTTCTGTGAGCGCCTTCTCTCTGGTGTCGCCGATAAACGTCCCCTTGAGGATAGCGGACAATGGCTTGCCTATGACCTCTTCAGGGGCCCAGCCATATGCCCTCTCCGCAGCCCTGTTCCAGGCCTGAATATTTAAATCCAGATCGGTAGCTATAACGGCGTCGGAGACATTGTTCAGTAAATTTGCCTGGTACTGGAGCGCGTCCTCTGCCAGCTTGCGCTGCGTGATATCAGCGATGGCACCTACAATATGGATGGCACGTCCGTTTTCATCACGAACAATTTTTGCAGTATCCTCCACAAAAAGATAGTGACCCTTTTTGTGCCGCATACGGTATTGAAGACGATAGCCCTGAGCGGTATTAATAATTTCTGACAGTTGTGTTCTGACAACTGCGAAATCGTCGGGATGCATCTGGCTGTACCACCAACGTCGAGTTAACGAAACCTCGTCGGACCTATAGCCGAGAAGCTCTTCAAAACCGCTAACAGCGATTACCTTGCCTGTGTCAAGAGAGATATCATAGACCGTAGTATGGGAAGCGGCGGACGCCAGCCGGAATCTCTCCTGGCTCTCCAGAAGAGCTGTCTTCGAAATGCTGTATCCTGACCTCTCTAAAAGCTCCCATTCCCCTTCCTGTTTAATAAGAGCAAACTCGTGATTTCTGACAACATCAAGTACATCGGCAGCATTGCACTTATCAAGGCAATAGGTACATAGCGCCAGCATCTTATATTGGCCTATAACATCGCTAACGGCCGCTTCGTAATCCGTGAAATTTTCCCAGTCTTTTCTTTCAAGCCAGCAGGTGTTGCCGGTTAGTCGCAAGCCGGAATAGCCCTTAGCCAAAGCTTGATTCAGTTTATCTATCCAACCATCGAGCACTCTCTGTAAGTCGAAAACACCGTCTTGGAGATACCATTTATCATTGGGCATTATCTCTATCTGGCCTTTGGCCAAATATTGAGCAAAATCAGGCATTCTTTTTACCATAGCCCTTTTTGCTTCGCTAGAGCTTAATGGTTCAGCAGTAATCCACATGCAAAATTCATTACTTTTCAAGCCGGTTTCAAAATAGGGGACCAGAATATCAAGTAAATCTTGTTTGCTCTTATAGAACTGGCAAAAGTGAGTACCCCAAGGTACACCGCCAATTACTTTACTTCCCGTTTCTCTAAGTTCCGTCACCCTAATCACTGGCTCCTAATGAATAGGTGGCAGCTTCTGTCAAAAGACATCCTGCTACCTGAAGTTTGAATTACTTGATTCTTCATTATCACCAACTGTATTTTAGATTTAAGCTTAGGTCGGGTCAAGAAAGAAGGCACCACATCTACTGGAAACAGACTCACTACAAATCGTTGACATTCGCCAGGTGACAGGGCTACTATGTTATAGTAGGGCGTTCATCTTAGGATCATTTCATGGATAAGTTCTGCATATTATTGGTAGATGACGAAGAGCGCATCATCAATTTCCTCAGAGCCAAGCTCAAAATTTCGGGATATGATGTACTTGTAGCCACAAATGGCGCTGAAGCTCTGGAGCAATTCCGGGCTCACGAGCCTGACCTGGTTGTCCTTGACCTGGTCATGCCCAAGATGGACGGTTTCGAGGTACTCAAGGAACTGCGTAGCTTTTCGTCGGTACCTGTCATTATTCTGAGCGCTAAAAGAGCTGACGTTGATAAAATCAAAGGCCTCCATCTAGGTGCCGACGATTACTTGCCAAAGCCTTTTAATCCCGATGAACTGCTCGCCAGGATTGAGGCAGTAAAACGCCGCCTGGAACCGGCTGAGAGGCGCAAGACAAGCGAAACCATCTCATTCGGCGATGTGGTGATGGACTTCAAGACTCATTCTGTTTCTGTTAAGGGCAGAGCAGAGTATTTGACCAGAATCGAATGGCTATTATTGAGTGAACTCGCCCAAAACGCCGGTCGCGTTATGCTTTACGAAGAACTCCTTTCCAGAGTATGGGGTCCGGAATACCGCGACGATGTTCAGCTCCTCAGGACATGGGTTAGCCGTCTAAGATCCAAACTGGAAGAAAAACACGATGAGCCCAAGCTCATCCTCACTATGCCCAGGGTGGGCTACATCATAAAGCAACCCTGAGCCACTCAATTACCTGGAAAATCCCCAGCTAAAGTATAGCCAACTGCCAGCCATTCAGTTCCACCTAACCTCTTTAATGTTATAATTTTTTAATTTTTTTTACTGTAGTTTTATGACTTTTTAATCACCCGCTCGGTATCATGTACTCATATCTCAAACAATTCCTTTAAATGTGAGGGTGCTATGTGCATTAGAGCTTATCTGGTATTACAGACCGACGGCGATAAATCCCAAGGGATAATCAGCGACTTGCTCAACAAGCCGGGTATAGTAACAGTGGATCAGTTGGAAGGTTCACCTAACTTGATTGTAGTAGTCGAAGCCGAGAAGCGGCAGGAGCTCGTTGGATCTATCGTGCAGGCTCTTGACTTAGTCGAGTCCATAACCAAAGACTTACGCTTTTTCATAGGTCGCGAGAGTCATCTTTCTATCCTGGCTGAGGTTACGGATGTAAAATAAGGATAACAGAACAAGGAGGTTGAAAATGGCTATATCAGGCAAATATGGTAAGTTGACTATCCCGCGCGTAGGCGAGGAGGAACCCGTATTTATTCTCCGAGCCCAGGACAGACTCGCAGAGCCGGCTATAGAGATGTACCGCCTGCTAGCAGCTTCGCATAGCAGCCAATTGACCGGTGGTCTGCAAAAAGAAATTGACAGATTCCGTAACTGGAAGGGCACCAAAAAGTTGCCCGACTAATAATGACTGTAAGTTGGCGGTTGCCCTGCCCCCAGGAGCAAAGTCCGATGGCTTGAAAATCTGAGGAGCGCCATGGCACTATATGTGGAGCGATAGAATTTGCGGCAGAATAATCAGGGATTCGGTAAGGAGGCTATCATAAGATGTATGATGTAGTGATTATCGGTGGAGGACCCGCCGGCATTCAGTCAGTTTAGGACATCGAAAATAAATAAAAAGGGAGGTTCAAAATGGCTTACGAGGCAAAAGACTACAGCAAATTGTTGGGGATGGAGGGTTTCAGCGATACGTTGCTGAACAATCATTTCACACTCTACAAGGGTTACGTGACCAACACTAATAAGGTCATGGACACACTGGCAGCCATGTTGAAAGATGGCAAGACCGGCACACCCGAGTATGCTGAACTCAAGCGGCGTATGGGTTGGGAATTCAACGGTATGCGGCTGCATGAGTACTACTTTGAGAATCTCGGTGGCAAAAAGGCCCTGGACATGTCCGGGAAGCTATCCAAAAAGCTGGCCCAGGATTTCGGCAGCTACGAAGCCTGGCTCCAGGATTTCAAAGGCACTGGGGCTATGCGTGGTATCGGCTGGGCGATCCTTTATCAGGACAATATGAACGGTAAGCTTATTAACCAGTGGATTAATGAACATGATGTTGGCCACCCCGCCGGCTGCGTTCCCGTCTTGATATTAGATGTCTTTGAGCATGCCTTTATGATCGACTACGGCTTAAAGCGCGCCGATTATATAGAAGCTTTCTTGAAGAACATCAATTGGGCTGCAGCCGAGAGCCGGCTGAAATAATAGACCCTTAAATGAAGCTCTATGTTGTTAATTTAATATCGGAGGTAAATCATGGGTACTTTTGTTTCGGTGGCTAAGACCGGCGAGCTTAAGAATGGAGCTATGAAGCAGGTGAATGTACAAGGACGTGAACTTCTCATTGCCCAGGTGCGTGATAAATATTATGCTACCGACAACCGCTGCCTTCATATGGGAGGCAATTTGTCACAGGGTAAGCTGGAAGGCACGGTGGTAACCTGCCCACGTCACGGTTCTCAATTCGACCTGCAGGATGGGCACGCGGTCAGGTGGCTCAAAGGCTCAGGTGTAGTCTCCTCTATTACTAAAGCGCTCAAAGGGAATAAGCAGCTTGGCACCTACAAAGTAAAGACCGAAGGCAACTCGATAATGGTGGAAATATAGCGCCGCCCTACCTGCAGGCATTTCTATTTTTAAGGCGAATCGAAATACCTCACTGTTTCTGAGCGCTAACGGTAATGAAACTTGTCATTTTTGACCTGGACCAGACGCTGGTAGACCTTATATCTGTACATGATGCCACAGTGCAAGAACTCTTCAAGAGCTATTTTGGCGTAGATGCCAGCCTCCGTGAGATTGATTTTGCCGGCAGGAGCCTGACCGAAAACTTGGCCGAACTAGCCAGGTTAAAAGGTATAGTGCACAGCGAGTTCATGGAAAAAAGTAAGTTGTTACTCGAACGTTACGAAAAAATTTTCCAGGCGAAGCTTCCCCCGACTGCGTCAAATTATATTCTGCCCGGAGTTAAACCCCTGTTGGACGAATTATCTAAAACTCGCAATTTAGTCGTATTATATACTGGAGATTCGCCCGGTGTTACTCAGCGTGTTTTAGAGGTTACCGGTTTAGGCAAATACTTCAAGTTCTCAGTGTACGGTACGGAAGCCAATAGCCGGGTAGAGCTGGCTCAAATGGCAATAAAAAAAGCCGAACAATTAACCGGCGCCAGATTTAAGGGCAAGGACGTCGTGATAGTTGGTGACTCCGTGCGCGATGTCGAATGTGGAAAGCAACTCAATGCCCTGACAATCGCCGTGGCTACTGGTTTCCATTCGGAAGAAGAACTGCTAAGTAAAAAACCGGACTATTTATTCGAGAACCTCGAAAACTATTGGAAAGTGCTCAAGATAATCGAAGAACTTCCCAATCATAGTATGGCACCAAAATTAAGTAGCCAATATCGTGAGAATCGGCGAAACGGCGGAGGGAATCTATAACAATGGAAAAATATGATGTGGTTGTCATAGGCTCGGGTTCCGGGATGGTCGTTGTGGAGGAGGCGTTGTCTCACGGATTAAAAGTGGCCCTGGTGGATAGCGGGCCTACCGGGGGGACTTGTCTTAATACGGGCTGCATACCGTCGAAGATGTTAATATACGCCGCTGACAGGATAATCGAGGCGCAAGAGGCAAAAAAACTAGGCGTAGTCGCGGAGATAAAAAATATCGACTTCAACTTTATAATGGAACGCATGAGAAAGAACATCGCCGGCTATCGAGACAGAATGAGAAAAGGGCTTTCAGAAGTCGAGGGCTTGAGCTTTTATGAGGGCGAGTCTCGCTTTATTAAGGATTATACGCTCGAGGTCAATTCGAAAACGATAGCGGGAAAAAAGTTCTGTATAGCTTCCGGCTCGAGAATATCTGTACCTCCAATAAAAGGCTTGAGTAATATCGATTATTTGACAAACGAAACCGTGCTGCAACTTAAAGAGAAACCCGAGAGTATCATAATTATCGGCGGCGGATATATCGCTGTAGAATACAGCCACTTCTTCGCCTCCATCGGCACCAAAGTCACCATCCTCGAAATGGCCAATCGACTTATCTTGAGCGAGGAACCTGCTATATCTGAGCTTCTTAAGAAAAAATTAAGCCGGCGTATGGAAGTCCATACCAACGCTTTGGTGGAAGCGGTAAAGATAAAAAACGGTAATTGCGTGGTCGTGGCTAAGGATACGAACACCGGCGTACAAAAGGAATTTACCGCCCTGAAGTTGCTGGTTGCCGTGGGCAGAAGGTCAAATGCAGACCTGCTAAAAGTGGAAAACACGGGTGTGGAAACTGACAGCCGGGGCTACATAAAGGTAAATGAGTATATGGAAACAAGTAAGAAAAACATATATGCGGTGGGGGATGCCAATGGTCAGCAGATGTTCACTCATGTAGCCAACAGGGAAGCTGGAGTGGCAGCCAATAATATCTTGCATGATTCAAAGGAGAAAATGAATTACCGTGCCGCTCCTCATGCTGTATATTCTCATCCACAAATTGCGTCCGTGGGGCTAACCGAAGAAAACGCTAAAAAAGACCATACTATACTGGTGGGAATCGCTGAGTACTCTAACATCGCCAAAGGACAGGCCATGATGGAAGAGGACAGCTTTGCCAAGGCAATCGTGGATAAAAAAACTGAGAAAATATTGGGTTTTCACATCATCGGCCCCAACGCGCCGGAGCTTATTCAAGAGGTGGTCAACACCATGGAAGCCAATGGCACCATTGGTAACATAATGTCCGGAATGCACATTCATCCGGCGCTTTCTGAATTGATACAGCAGGCGCTGGCTAATCTAGCAGAAACATAAGCACGAAAATATTGTGTCCAATTGCTTTGACAAAGGAAAAACACTGCAACTGAAGTGAGGATTGTCGCCAGGCTAAGCGCTGTTCAAACCAAGCTCGTCTCTAATCAAGGGATAAAATAATCTCCGCTTTTATTTTAGTCAGCCCGATTTTCTTACAGGCCCTCCACCGCTTCTCTCCGTCTATAATCTGAAAGGAGTATCCGGCCATCTCGACGATGATAGGCTCTCTCATTCCATTACACTTGATATCATCACAAAGGCCAAGAATAATATCTTCCTCAAAGATAAGCCGCCGGTTAGGTAGAATTTTATCGATTCTTACCTGTCTTATCTCTCTTACCACCATCGTCGTGCCTTTTATTATACTTGCTAACCGAATTTGTGGCTAACTCCATAGCCACCCTTAGGAAAACGCCATTCAATATTCAACTTGGCACAGCCAATCCGGCAAGAACCGCACTCAAGGCAGCCCTCGTAATTAACAGTGATATAGTCCTTTTCCACACGATAAACATTCGCCGGACACAGGTAGAGACATGCCTGGTCACGGCATTCATCTATACATTTCTTATTGTCGATTATCCGCAAATGACTTACTTCATCAACCTTAAAACGGTCTAAAAACAATTTGTCTTGTACGCTGACATTCATCTTGTAGCCCTCCATGCTTGCCATATTAATCGAACGATTCGAGGAATAGGCATGTCCTTACTAATTTTCGCTAGTATTGACTTCTCTTTATCCTTTTTGCTGACGCCATTAACTGTAATTATCTCCCTGGCTCCAAAAGATGCAAGCTGGGGCAATTGAGTAAATATCTCCTTATGGCGATAAAGAAAACCGCCCAGCCTTCGGTATTTTCTCAAATCCTTAATGACGACTGATTTAGAAAGTCTGTCCCTATAGCTTCTCAGGCCCGTCTCTGAATAATCATCAAGTTTGAAAGCTTCTATGATGGCCTCGGCTGCCATCTTCCCTGATGCCATCGCCAGATTGTTGCCTTCTCGGTGCAAGGTATTGAATAGCATTGCTGAATCTCCGGCAATAAGGTAGCCGTCGCCATAGAGTTTCGGGATTGCATCGTATCCACCCTCAGCCAGCCAATGAGCAATATACTCCATAGGCTTGCCTCCGGAAATCAAGGGGGCTACCATCGGATGCCGTTTGAGATTCTCAATCAATTCATGGGGCTTGAGCTTAAAGGCGGCAAAGTCGGCCAGGTTGGCTCCTATCCCCAATGACAAAGAGCTGTGATTGGTATAAATAAATGCCACGCCATCCATACCGCCGGTCACTTCACCCAGTATCTCAATAGTTACGCCTTCACGCTCCGAAATACCAAAACGCTCACCGATAGTCTCAGTGGGTAGGCTAATGACCTCCTTAACTGCCAGCGCCACCTGCTCCGGTTTCGGTTCGGTTCGAAATCCGGTGCGGGCTGCCAGCGGGGAGTTGATACCATCTGCCAGCAGAGTAACCTTAGCCCGGACCTCTCCGTCATCTCTCTGCGTAACAACTCCGGTTACGGAACCCTTTTCATCGCGAAGAAGGTCGGTAACCACGGTCGACGGTACAATGAGAGCACCTTTACGACGTGCCTGGTCAGCATACCAGCGGTCGAACTTAGCTCTACTGACTGTAAAGGCATTGTATTGCCGGTCGGTACCAAAGATGCGGTCGCGATAACTGAGACTGAAGCCGCTGTCTTTAGACAGGTACCATATACGTGATTCGACTATATTCCTTTCAACAGGACAACCTTTCTCGATGTAATCAGGTATTATCTGGGCCAGGTCGTGCCCGTACAGGACACCGCCGGAAACGTTTTTCGACCCGGGATGTTCACCTCGCTCGAGGACAATAACTTTTTTACCCGCCCCGGCGAGTATGTACGCGGCAGATATACCGGCGGGACCGGCTCCGACGATAGCTACGTCAAAGGTTTCTTTCACGGCTGCCCCTCTTAACTTCCATGTCTTGACTTCTAGCCTGAAGACCTTTAATTAACTTTGGCACGACCTTTAAATAATCCCCGACAATAGCATAATCAGCCATTTGCATTAGCGGTGCATGCGGGTCTATGTTGATAGCAATTATCTTCCCTGCGGCTTGCATGCCAACTAAATGTTGAACTGCGCCGGACACTCCGATACCGATGTAGATTTTAGGCGCCACTGTCCTACCTGTTTGACCGACCTGCCGCAAGTAAGGTAACAGTCCTAATTGTACGACAGGTCGAGAGCATGCAATAGTACCTCCCAGAATCAGCGCCAGTTCCTCGAGCATGGGCAGATATCTGCTATCGCAGGCGCCTTTGCCTACCACAACCAGCACGGGAACCTTAGTTATATCCACTCCGCTAAAGTCCTCAGGTGTAGGAATGAAATCAACTATTACCGGAAGCTCGCTCTCAGAAATAGTGAAATCTAAAAAACTAATTTCACCCTGGCGACTCTGGTCTTTTTGGGGCAGCTTCATTACGCCCGGTCTTACGGTACTCATCTGGGGGCGATGATTGCGACAAACAATGGTAGCCAGGATATTTCCGCCGAATGTAGGCCGTGTCATTAGCAATAAACGTTCCTGAGAGTCTATATCCAGGCCGGTACAATCAGCGGTAAGTCCTGTTTCAAGTTGCGTAGACACCACGGCAGAGACGTCCCTGCCTAGCGGCGTCGCTCCCAGCAGAAATACCTCAGGCTTTACCTGTTCGCAGAGCTGAACCAGCGCTTTGCCGTAAGCTCGTGATGAGTAGTGTCTTAATAATGGATTATCAATTACGTGGACTGTGTCACATCCATAGGCAATCGCTTCTTGAGCTATCGGCTGCACGCCTGCTCCAACAAGAAATCCGTGTACGGAAACACCGAGTTTTTCAGCAAGTTCTCTGGCCTTTCCCACCAGTTCCCAAGATACTTGCGCCGCCGTACCATCTCTAACCTCAATAAGTACCGCTATGCCCCGGTAATCCTTCAGCGGGCGCGGTTCCTGACCAACCCCGGTCAATTGTTTCTTTTTCGATTTTTCAAAAATGACTGCATCCACGGGGCAGACATTGAAACACCGGCCACACCCGATGCAGACTTCAGGGTCAATTTTGGCTACATCCGCTTCCATATGTATAGCTGCTACGGGACATTCGCCGACGCATAATTGACAGCCGATGCACTTATCCGGGATGATCTCGGCGACATTCCTGCCCTTGCTGTTCTTAGGCATGCGTCCCCTTCGTTTTCAACAAAATTTCACCCAGCAGAACCGATTCCTTATCAAATAGCTTGTCCAGAAAATCCTCGACAGCCTTCTCGTTTTGCTCAGCGCCGAAGGTCAGGCCGCCCTTTCTTGCCTCCGGCGCTGAAATTCCCTTAACCAGAGTGGGCGAACCCTTGACTCCCAACCGTTCCGGCAAGGCCTCTATCTCATCTGCTCCCCATACTTTAATATCCTCTCTTAACGACCGCACCAGTTCAGGGAGGGAGGCATAACGAGGAGTACTGAGCTGCAATTCAACAGTCAGCAGTGCCGGGATTTTCCCCCTGACTATCTCGCTGCCACCTTCAACTTCGCGTCTGACTGTAATATCACCGCTTTCCAAATTTACTTCTCTAATCTCAGAAACGTAGGTAAATAACGTGCATCCCAGCCGCGTGGCAATGCCAGGACCGGTCTGGCCGGTATCTCCGTCAATTGCTTGTTTACCACACATTATGAGTTGTACGGGTCCGGTCTTGGCTATTTTGGTTATCGCCCGGGAAAGTGTGTAGCTGGTAGCCAGTGTATCGGCACCGGCGAAAGCTCTATGTGACAACAATATTGCTTCGTGAGCGCCCAGGGCTAAGGCGTCCTGCAGCGCTGATTCAGCTTGAGGCGGTCCCATGGTGATAACCGTTACTTTTCCTCCGTGCTTTTCGACGAGTTGCACGGCAGCCTCAACCGCAATCAAATCGTACGGGTTGCAGATTGATTCGACTCCGGAACGAATCAAAGTGTTAGTATCGGGGTCAATTTTAACCTGAGCTGTATCTGGAACTTGCTTTATACAACAAATAATATGCATCTTCTATTGCACGTCTCTGTTGCCCGCTACGCCACAGATTAATCTATGTATCGGTCCCAGTCAAACTCCTTAATACTCTCAGGACAAAAAAGATGCTGCGGCAGAAAAATGATACTTGGTAGTATTGTACCAAGCTGGAATAGAAAAGTTATAAACTATGTCAGCGAAGTATTAAATATTCGTGAAATTTACTCCATGTAGCGTAGCGGAAGGTGTCTTAAGCAAAGCCTTCATCGAGTACGAATTGAGATGTCCGCCATACAAAGTGATATACTAGTGGATAAGCCTCTGTCCACGGAGATACGGAGCAATATGTCTGAGATAAGGCAGGACCCAACAACCAAAGAGTGGGTTATTGTAGCCAGGGAAAGGTCTAAAAGACCTCATGATTTTATTCACCAGCAATCGAAACCCGAGCTGCCTGCCTATTCGCCTTCCTGCCCATTTTGCCCGGGCAACGAGGCTATGACACCGCCCGAGAGCTTCGCATTAAGAGATAAAGATGGGAAGTGGCGTATTAGAGTCTTCGCCAATCATTTCCCGGCCCTTACACCGGAAGGCAGTACTGAGCGGAGACAAGAGGACGGTTTCTTCTTATATATGGATGGTATAGGTATCCATGAAGTAATAGTAGAAAGCCCGTTGCACAACGCATCCCTGGCTTTAGCAGACGACAATCGAATAGAGGATGTTCTGATTACCTATCAAAAAAGATACATAGCTTTAAGTGAGACGCCATTTGTAAAATTGATAATAATTTTTAAGAACCACGGGGCATCGGCGGGCACCTCTCTGGACCATCCTCATTCGCAATTGGTGGCAACGTCTGTGGTGCCGAGACATGCCAGAATACGCCATGAAATAGCGGCCCAGTACTATGACGATACCGGTCGCTCACTATATTCTGACATAGTTAACCATGAACTAGAGTCAGGCAATCGGATAGTGATGGATACGGAAAAATTTGTAGTTTTTCACCCATTTGCCTCTCACTCTCCCTTTGAAACCTGGATCGTGCCCCGGACCTATCAGGCTAGCTTTTGCAACGTTTCGCCGGAGGACGTGAGCAGTTTGGCTCATATCCTGCGAATAACTCTGCTCAAATTGTATCGCGGACTAAATAATCCCGATTACAACTTCATCATCGACACCGCCCCAATAGGTGATGAGAACAAGGACTATTATCTGTGGCACATCAGGATTATTCCGCGGCTCACAGAGGTAGCTGGATTTGAGATTGGGACCGGCATCTATATAAACACCGCATTAACCGAGGAAACGGCTCAGTTCATGCGAGAATTCAAAGCTGAATAGTGTAGACTCTTATCAGCACTTTACAGCCAGGTAAAGTCAGCTAAGGTAGTCGACGAACTGGCGACTGAGCTTCGGATGGCGCAGTTTGGCCAGTGCTTCTTTCTCTAGTTGTCGTATCCGCTCCCTGGTAAGACCCAATTCGACGCCGACCTCCTCCAGAGTCCGGCAATACCCATTGTCCAGACCAAATCTCATCTCAATGATGCGACGTTCACGTGCTGGCAGCGACTCAAGGGTTTTGCCTAGCTGGTCTCGCAGTAAGCCAGTGGTAGCTTCTTCAGCAGGTTTAGGTACAACGTGGTCTTCGACGAAATCGCTAAGCTGCCCGCCTTCGTCACCTATCGGTGTTTCAAGAGAAATGGGTTTACTGGCATTCACCTTCTGCAGCCATTCCAACTTTTCAGGTGAAATATGCATTTCAGCGGCCAATTCCTTGGTTGTCGGCTGGCGCCCGAATCTTTGATATAACCTCTGGCGTGACTGTACCAGTCTTGTCATATTATCCGCCATATGTATTGGCAGCCGTACGGTGCGTACCTGGTCAGAAATAGCCCGCCCGACCGCCTGTCGAATCCACCAATGCGCATAAGTACTGAACTTGCAACCTCTTCGATGGTCGAACTTCTCCACAGCCCTCATTAGCCCGATATTGCCCTCTTGGACCAGGTCGCCTAGAGGCATACCATAACCCTTATATTTTTTGGCTACGCTAACCACCAGGCGCAGATTGGATTGAGTCAGCTGTCGTGTAGCCTCTTGCGACTTTTGCCTTATTTGTTCAAAATGAAGGGCAATCTTCGGACGAAGCTTGCCCAGTTTGTTCTGGAATTTGGTAGAATTCACCACCCGTCCCAGCTCAGTAATTGAGCTGCACGTAGCCCAACCGCGTACTATATTCCAAGGTATTAGACGAGTAACAACTGACAATTCAGTCAAGTCATGTAAGGCCTTAACCTCATTGCTGCCCGTGGCACGCGATATCGCGTCCAACAAGTGCTCATCTATTTTGCCGTCGATAGCACCGCGCAGTTTAGAGTTCAATGCTGTTTTTTGTATTCCCTCATTTAGCCGAAGCTTAAGATACCCGGATACCTTCCTTAAAAGCGAGCCTGTTCGGCACAAGCGCCTCATCAGTTCAAGCAAAAGGTCAGTTTCTGATGGTGGGTAACCGTTTTTGGCCTCCAATTCCTGGTCAATCTCAGATAGATATCTGCCGTCTTCTATTGAACTGCCAAGCGTCTTTTCCTCATTCGCGGTCAGAAGTCGCGTCCTACGACATTCCAGTAAATATAAGTCCATGGAATCCCCGATGGGTTCAACATCCCCACCGGTTGGGACGCTCTTGCCCCCGGGGAATTCGCCTTCTTCACCAATTCCCTCGTCAAGTATATATAACTCCTCGCCAGCGAGGAGTTGCTCTATATTATCTGCACTTTTTAAAACCATTCTTCACTTCCTAACGTTGTACAAAATACACCTTACTGGTATCCAGATTAAGCTCTCCGGATACCCAGCAAGACGTAAAAATCAAGGCAACCCGATTATCCGAGGGCCGTTTAAACAGCGACTACCTCTTTAACCTCGGGTACCCTCTCCTTAAGCACTCGTTCCACCCCATGCTTAAGCGTCATGGCGGCCATCGGACAACCGCCGCAGGCACCGGTCAATCTCACTTTGACTATGCCATCGGTGGCATCCACAAGCTCCACGTCACCGCCGTCTCTTACCAGATTCGGCCTTATTTGATTCAAAACTTCTTCTATTTTCTCTCGCATTATATATCTCCTTTATTAATTTTTGATTAACTCTTTTTGAGCAAATGAATTCTAATTTATGAAATAAAAATTGTATGCGACTTTTATCGCATCGGACAACAAGTAATGACAATTCGCGGGAACATTTATGATGTGTTTCGGCGGATAAATGAAGACGAATCAGGCTACCGGTTGGGCGATAATATTATTTCTGGCCCTTCTCCATAAGTAGAAAAACAATGCTAACGATGCAATTAAAGCGACTATCGCCAGCAGCTGCGCCTGCTGTAGTCCCCAAAACAGGACCTTTTCCTGGCGCACAAAAGTAAGTGCAAATCGTCCTACGGAATACAAAGAAAGGTAAGACAAAAATACCAGGCCGTCTGTCTTGAAATAGCGCTCAAGCCGCAAAATCACCGCCAGCGAAATTGCGTTCCACACTATCTCATATACCGGATAGGGATGTGTAGGCACGCCTAAGAGATTGGCCGGAATAAGAGCATTAGGATTTGTGTAAATGAATGCCCACGGCAGATTCGTAACCCCTCCGTAAGCATCCCCATTTATAATGCAGCCAAACCTGCCTATGATTTGGGCTACCAGCAGCGCCGGTACCAACGTGTCAACCAGCCGGCCCAACGGAATATGTCTTACCCTGGCAAAGACAACACCGGCTATGCCGCCACCGGCTAAGCCACCCCAGATAGCCAGACCACCCTGTTGAAACGCTATTATCTGAAGCGGATTAGCCATGTAGTATCCAAAATTGTCTACTACATGGAACAGTCTGGCGCCCACCAGTCCGCCGATGAGCACCCAGGGAGCCAGAAAATATATTTCATCGGCGGGAATGCCTTTTTTCTCGCCCCGGCGAGCTCCGATTATCACTGCGGCAACCACCGCCAGTGCTATCGCAACGCCATACCACCTGAGCTCAAAACCGCCGATGTGTAGGATTATCGGGTTTATGTTGATGACAATGCCATTCATTCTCAGTCATCCTACGCTCATAATAGATCTCGCTTCTTCTCTTCGTACTCCTTCTTCTTTATCTCACCCTGAGCGTATCGTCGCTTGAGCACTTCCAGGTCTGATTCTGTTGTTGACGTGTCACAACGCCCGCGACCACTCGCGCTTCGGACCGTAGCCACGATTCCCCAGATAACGAGCCCCCAGAAAACGATCACCAATAAAGGCAACCATCCCCAGCCGAATCCACCCATCATACCCGGTCCCATCATACCCCAACCGCCTCTCCACCCTGAAAACCCTCCCCAAACCAGGGGAAGAATTATCAGAATTGCCAGGACAACGCCGCCAACAATAAGAGCTATTCTCAGACCTCTACTCATTAATTAACCTCCAAGTGTTTTTTATAGTAAAATTTTAGCTAAAAATGAAATAGTTTTATGCGACTTTTATCTCATTGTGGGCAAAATCGAGGAAAAAGCGGTGGGATATTTATGAACAGCGCCTTGCCGGTTCTTAGGCTAAGTCAATAATTATTTCGAAGGGGCAGCTTAAAGCTCCTGTGATGCAAACGATTTCGCACTCGGTACACCAATCGCATTCTTCTGTGGGATTGACAGTTACGATATCGCCCACCAGTACCAGGGCGTCATAGTGGCATACGTCAACGCACAACCCGCACCCGTTGCACTTCTCGGGGTCTATTACCGGCATTTCAATCATTTGCTAACATCCATCTTACGACACATCTCTATCATCTGTATGTGACCTTTATCTCACGAAGGCGTTTCTATTATCTTTTTCAAGGCTTCTCTATCGGCAATTATAATGCGATGGTGGTCCAGCTTGATGGCTCCTTCCTGCTCAAGGACTTTAAGCGACCTGCCGACTACCTCCCGGACAGTCCCTGCCATAGCCGCCATTTCCTGCTGTGTCAGCCGCTGCCCCGTTTCAGTTCCGGCACCGGCATACTGAAGAAGTATCTTGGCAATCCTGCCGATAACATGTTTGAAAGATAAGTCCTCTACCAATGATACAAGGTAACGCACTCTATTTGCCAGCACTCTGGTTACGTTGGTAGCCACCTGTGGATAGTCCCGAATAATAGCCTCCAGGTTGGTCTTTCTTACGCCGTAAACGACAACGGGCCCCATGGCTTGAGCTGCAGCCAGACTAGGGCCGCCGTCAAAAACCGCGACGTCATTAATAGAGTCGCCGGGGCGTGCAATCCCTAGAATCTGCTCTTTTCCCTCGGCGGATGTCTTAAATATCTTCACCGCACCCGAGGCGACAAAATATAGCACTTCATCCGATTCTCCCTCAAGCAGGAATATCTCTCCTCTGTCAACCTTTTTTTCAAAGGTGAGTTTCGCTATTGAATCGATAGCAGCAGAACTGAGACCGGAAAAGTACGGACTGCTCTTTAGAAAATCTACCTGAATTGCCATAGAAGCTTACTTTCTATTTTGATACATATGTATCCCAAGCATTACCTACCACATTTTGAAACAGGCTCCTCGGAAGATAACCAGTATAGCTAGAACTCAGAGTTGCTTCAAGAAGCTGATGATTTCCTGAATATCCGGAAGCTGGCTTATTTCATATACCTTGAAGAATACAACCTTGCCTGCCTCATCCACGATGATGTTCGCCCTTTCCGATATGCCTTCTTTCTCCCTGAATATACCGTAGAGCTTGGCAACGGCTCCGTGGGGCCAGAAATCAGCTAACAGCCGCGTGCTCGTAATTCCCAGCTCTTTAGCCCAGGCTTTTTTTGATGGTACCGTGTCAACGCTTACGCCCACGGCAAGCGTGTTCAATGATTCGAAGACATCTTTATTCTCTTCTAAAGATTGCATTTGCTGGGCACAGACTCGCGTCCAGGCCAACGGATGAAAAGAAAGCAGTATCCTTTTACCTCTGAAATCTGATAGCTTGAACTCTTTGCCGCTCTGGTCTCTTAAGACAAAGTCAGGTGCCACATCTCCCTTTTTTAGCTGGTTCTTATTTTCTGCCATATACTGCCTCCGAAAGATATTTATTTTTGGTATATCTAGACTGTCTGCCCCGGAACTTCTACAGGCGTTACCGATTTCTCAAGCCTGGTCGTCCATCCCCTCAATAAAACAATGTTCACGCTTTTCCCGATAACATCCCTGGTGAGGATTCGATGAATATCATCAACGCCAGATACCGCATCCTGACCCAGCGATATGATTATGTCACCTTCCTTTAAACCTGCCATATCGGCAGGGCTGCCTGGAGCTACACCCATCACGTAGGCTCCGGTATTATGCTCTAGGCTGAAATACCTCACCACCTGGACAGGCAGCGGCACTGTCTGCCCCGAAATGCCGAGATAGCCTCTGGTCACTTTCCCTTCTCTGATAAGCAAACTGACCACCCAACGCACAGTGTTTACAGGGATAGCGAAGCAGATGCCCTGCGCAAATTGGATAATGGCAGTGTTTATACCCACTACTGCCCCACGAGAGTCCACCAGAGGTCCGCCGCTGTTGCCGGGATTTAAGGCGGCGTCAGTTTGTATGATGTTCTCGATGAGCCTGCCGCTCTGGCTGCGTAACGAACGTCCCAGAGCGCTAATCACACCGGTAGTAACGGTGCTCTGAAAACCCAGCGGGTTGCCGATGGCGATAACAAGCTGACCCACACGCAGCTTATCTGAATCGCCCAGACGAGCTATGGGCAACCCGGAAGCCGGTACTACCAGCGTGGCCAGGTCCGTCGCCGAGTCCTGGCCGACGAGTTTGGCAGTGTAGCTGGTGCCATCGGCCAGCCCAACTTCTATAGTTCTGGCCCCTTCAACGACATGGCTGTTGGTAATAATATAACCATCAGGGGTTATTATCACACCCGAGGCGCTTCCTTCCATCTCCTGGGGCGCTGCTCGATGGCGCGCTGGAACTTTCCTTTTGACACGAATATTGACCACAGCCGGACCCACCGCACTGACTACGTTAGTTACAGCCTGTGAATAGGCATCCAGCAGGTCGGCTCCCGCCTCAACCTCCGGTAGCTGTTTCGCCTCTGCTTCAGCAGACGTTGCCGAATCTAAAAATTTGAGAAAGAAATCCGATGAATCTCGGGGCATAGTTTGCAAAACCTCCAAATATAATCTTAATCCGAAAAGGTTCAACGCGCAACAGTGCAGTTATTGAATTAGACGTACCCTGCCAAAGTAGCAAACTCAGACAGGCCTTGCTAAAATAAAATAAATACTAATTATAGGAGGTATAAGACAATGATGGGGTGGCCCTGGTATGATTTAGGCTGGTGGGGTATGGGTCTGGGCATGCTGATTATGATTATTTTCTGGGCCGGGCTGATTGCCCTGATAGTCTGGATTATAGTCAAAGTAGTGCGTTCCGGGCAGAAGCCGTCGTCAGGAACAGCGCTGGAAATAGCCAAGACTCGCTACGCCAAGGGTGAAATTACCAAGAAGGAGTTCGAGCAGCTCAAGAAAGACCTAGGCGAGTAGTAACGGGACAACAGGCATCCGGCGTTTCATTTAATCCACTCAATATGGGTATTAGCTGCATCGTTCCTTCTTTTGCGGCCTTTTTTTAGCCAGAGAAAGGAGGAGAAAATGGTCAAGTTCAATGGAGTGAATCATCTAGCGATGGCTACAGGTGATATGGACACCACCATCCGTTTCTGGCGAGACTTGCTCGGCATGAGGCTGGTCGCCGGACTGGGCGCACCCGGATACAGACATTATTTCTTCCAAATCTCGCCCTACGACCTCATTGCCTTCTTTGAATGGCCCGGAGTGATACCCGTGGCGCCGAAAGAGCACGGCCGACCGGTTAAGGGGCCATATATTTTCGACCACGTTTCTTTTGGCGTGGAGACCGAGGACGACCTCTGGGAACTAAAGGACAAACTGGAAGCGGCCGGCTTTGACGTATCAGACGTAATCAATCACGGCTTCATTCATTCTATCTATGCTTATGACCCGAACGGTATTCCCATCGAGTTCTCCCACAACGTGCCGGGAGTCGATATCCGGAAAGAGCCTCAAATGAGAGACCGGGTACCGTCCAAAGTAACTTTGGAGGGAGCAGAACCCAGAACCGAACAATGGCCGAAGGTTAAAAAACTAACTCCAGCGTCGAAGCGAATCGTATATCCGGGCGCCGGCAGTGAACTGTTTCACGGCAAGAAACAGTCGTAGACAAGGGGATTGACGCCAAACGGGGCGGATGCTATGCTATTCGCTGGTTTTATTACCGAATGCCGAGGTGGTGGAACCTGGTAGACACGCCATCTTGAGGGGGTGGTGGGCGCAAGCCCGTAGGAGTTCAAATCTCCTCCTCGGCACCATTTTTGATATAATGGAGCATCGTCATGTAGCGGCGAGGCTTTAGCCTCGCCGATGCGACCTTAAAAGGTCGCAACTACATTAAAAAATAAATTATTGACACAGCCTTTAATATAGTAAAAACGTGCGGAAGTAGTTCAGCGGTAGAACGCCTCCTTGCCAAGGAGGAAGTCGCGAGTTCGAATCTCGTCTTCCGCTCCATATAATTTTAGGGCGGCGTAGCCAAGTGGTTAAGGCGGGGGTCTGCAAAACCCCTATTCAGCGGTTCAACTCCGCTCGCCGCCTCCACTTCTTGCCGAGGTGGCGGAATGGCAGACGCGGCGGACTTAAAATCCGCTCTCCGCAAGGAGGTGTGGGTTCGAGTCCCTCCCTCGGCACTTTTACCATACTGGACACCGTGCATCTCTTCATACTAAGAAGGCACGCAGAAGGGTATGATGAAAAAATGGAGTCTCACCCTAAAGGTCTTCGTAATAGTAGCTGCAACTTGCCTTTTGTATGTTCTTATAGCCAGCATTGTAAGGGTCTCCATCGGGCAAATTTCCATCCTGAGGGCTGTCATACGTCTCATCATTTTCGGACTAATCGGTGGCTCCATAGTAGGAGGCATCGCCGCCGGCATCACGGCACTTATAATAGCTATCAAGAAGCTGGGCGAATGAAATTTACATCAATCAAAATTCGAGTAGGAGGAGGTTATTATGCGGCAATGGAAATTATACCTAATTATAGTCCCGTCCTTAGTCTTTCTATTGTTTGCCACGATGGCAGCATGCTCTCAACCACCGGCAACTATTGAAAATCAGCCTGTCAGCCAGAAGCCTGCAGAATTCGAAGTAGGCCCCATTACTTTTGAGCCGGCCACGGTCATGGTCGGTGGTTTATTTGCTGCCACTGCAACAGTCAAGAATACTGGAGATATTGCCGGCACTTACACAGCAACGCTATCTGTCAATGGGCAACAGGTTGACAGTAAAGTCATTCCGGTTGACCCGGGAGGTAGCCAACAGACCAGCTTTCAGCTTTCAAAGTCAACCGCCGGCAGCTATAAGCTAGCAATAGGCGATTCCAGCATTATACTGACCGTCTATAACTGGAGCCCGTATAAAATCCAGTACGATGGGTCGGAAGGGGCGCTAACAGGTATCTATGTAAGCGGAGACAACGGACATATAGTTCGCTTCACTCCTCCTAACAATACCTTCAGAATTCAAAAAATCAAAATTTTTGGGTTTGCTAAAGTAAGAGACACCTATGAATTCGACAAAAACCATGTCACGATAAGAATTTGGGATAGGGAAGGAAACAACCAGCTATGGTCTCAAGATTTCCCCTGGCGTTTGTTCCTGGGCGGTAGCTGGCAAGATATAAAAGTGCCTGACATACGTGTGAACGATGATTTCGAAGTGGAAATAGTCACACACAGCGATCCTGCCGGGGGAGATTCCATTGGCTTTGTCTCTTTCGGTGAGGTCCCTCCCGAAACAATTGGTAGTGCTGGGGGAGTTTTCGTCTTCCAGCCAGCTGGAGAGAAGATTCCAAGCGTTATCTGTATTGGTTTCGATTATCCTCAATCTTACACGTCATCACCTTCGAACCGCCCAGAAACGCGTTCCGGCTACTCCTATATGGGTAAACTAATTGACCCGGGCCAAGGCAGATTGAAAGGCATCAATTGGCTAATCCAGGTTGAAGGCGAAGGTGAGGGGGTAACTAAAGCTGTGGGTTCGAATCCTTCCCACGGCACTGTTATCTAAGCTTCTTGCCGATAATCGCCTTTACCGCCTGCTCAATGGCTTCGGCGGTCAGGCCATACCTCTGGAGGAGCTCGTCGGGCTTGCCGGATTTGGCGTAGATATCTTTGATGCCGATGAAAGCCATGGGCACCGGCTTTTCCCTGACTACCACCTGGGCCACCCGGCTGCCCAGGCCGCCGTGAAGCAGATGCTCCTCAGCAACCACGATGGCACCCGTCTGCGTCGCTGCTAAGACAATAGCTGGCTCATCCAGCGGCTTCAAGGTGGCCATGTTTAGTACCCGACAGTCGACACCTTGAGATGCCAGACTTTTGGCGGCTTCCAGCGCTTTGGAAACCATTATGCCGCAGGCAATAACGGTTACGTCCTTACCGTCCCTTAACGTTACCGCTTTGCCCAGATTGAAGCGATAACCTTCAGCATTAACTGCCGGAAACTTGGGACGGCCCAGCCTGACATAGAACGGGCCGTTTGTAGCGGCGGCAGCCCTTATCGCCTCAGCCGTCTCTATGCCATCCGCCGGCACGACGACATTAAAACCGGGCAGCGAGCAATAAAGCGCCAGGTCTTCTATGGCGTGATGTGAAGCGCCGTCTTCACCTACAGTAATGCCACCATGTGTAGCTACAATCTTCACATTAAGCTTCGGCTGGGCAATGCATATCCTGACCTGGTCAAAACAGCGGCAGGCAGCGAAAACAGCGAAGGTGCTGACAAATGGCATTTTCCCCGAGGCGGCAAACCCGCCGGCAATGCTCATCATGTTCTGCTCTTCTAAACCACACTGGAAGAACCGCTCAGGGTATTGCTCGGCGAAGTATTTGGTCATCGTCGAGGGGGACAGGTCAGCATCAAGGACAACTATATCTTTATATTCCTGGCCCAGTTCCACCAGGACTCTGCCGTAAGCTTCCCTGGTGGATAACTCCGCGTAGGCCGTCATGCCAGCTCCTTTAAGGCTATCTCAGCTTCCTGTGGGGTAGGCGCCTTGCCATGAAAATCTACATTCCCCTCCATAAAGCTCACGCCCTTGCCCTTAATCGTGTGGGCGATGATTACTGTCGGCTTTCCTTTCACTTCCCCGGCTTTTTTTAAGGCCTGCAGAATCTCCTTTATGTCATGCCCGTTTATTTCAAGTACATGCCAGTTAAAGGCACGCCATTTATCTGGCAGCGGTTCAAGGCCCATAATGTCGCAGACACGGCCGCTAAGCTGCAGGTCATTGTGGTCAACTATAGCCGTCAGATTATCCACTTTATGATGTGGGGCAAACATAGCCGCCTCCCAGACCTGTCCTTCATCGCATTCTCCGTCACCGAGAAGTACGTATACTCGATAGTCCCGCTTGTCCAGTCTGCCGGCCAGAGAAATGCCGATACCGTAGGACAACCCCTGCCCCAGAGAGCCAGCCGACATCTCCACTCCAGGGGTCAGCGTTCTATCGGTGTGCCCCTGTAGGCGACTGTCAAGTTTTCTCAGCGTGGAGAGTTCTTCTACAGGAAAGTAGCCGCATTCCGCCAGGGCGGCATAAAGTATTGGGGCGGCATGCCCTTTGCTTAGTACAAACCGGTCGCGGTCAGGCCACTGTGGGTTTTTGGGGTCGTGGCGCATCACTTTGAAATAAAGTGCAGTGACGATATCAGCGGCAGAAAGAGAGCCGCCGGGATGGCCGCTGCCCGCCGTGGCTATCATGGTGATGACGTCACGACGCAGCTGTTTGGCCATCTTCTCCAGCTCGGGGATCGATAAATCTAATTTGACTCCGGTGCGTGGCTCTGTCATAGGGTTGATAAATTATAGGCTAGTTAGATAGGAATTGTCTATTTATTTATTAACCTCACCCCCTACCCCCTCTCCTTGGAAAGGAGAGGGGGAGAAGAAGTCTTACGAAGGGGCTTCGCCCCTTCGTGCCTCCCCATTGAGAATATCGGGTTCCTCAATTATAATGCTTGAGGTGATTATAGACTTCCATACCCATGTGGTACCGCCGGGAATAAAAGAAAGGCGCGATAAATACCTGGGCCGTGATGCCTGCTTTTCCTCGCTCTATGCCGAACCCAAAGCTAAGCTGATTACGGCTGAAGAGCTCGTCACGGCCATGGACGAATATGGAATCGACAAGTCGGTGGTACTGAACCTGGGCTGGACGAGCCACGAGCTCTGTGTTGAGACCAACGATTACATACTGGAGTCCATAGACCGTTTCCCAAAGCGGCTCATCGGCTTCTGCGCTATACAGCCCTTAGCCGGCGATGAGGCTATCAAAGAACTGGAGCGATGCGCCCGGAATGGTGCCAAAGGCGTCGGTGAAATGAGGCCAGATGTTCAGGGATTTGACTTCAAGGACAGCTCAGTAATGAAACCCATCATAGAAGCGGTCATGAAACATGGCTTGATTTTCCTGACCCATGCCTCCGAGCCAGTGGGGCATCAGTACTTCGGCAAGGGCAGGATTACGCCTGAAGTCATTTATCCACTCATTGTAAATTTCCCCGATTTGAAACTGGTATGCGCTCATTGGGGCGGTGGCTTACCCTTCTACTCCTTGATGCCCGAAATAGGCGAGGCCTTGAACAATGTTTATTTCGATACTGCCGCCACTCCATTCCTGTATAAACCTCAGATTTTCAAGTATGTAACCGATATTGTGGGCTCCGACAAAATCCTTTTCGGCAGTGATTACCCCCTCCTGTCGCCGAAACGGATAATAGACCAGCTCGAGTCAATTGAGCTTAGCCCGGGAGACAGGGCTAAGATTCTCGGAGGCAATGCACGAAGACTGTTGTCCATATAATTCGGGGCACACTTCTGCGAGGGGTAAAGAGATTTGAGTGAACAGACAGTCCGGTCTTTTATTGCCATTGAATTGCCGGAAGCGGTTAAAACAGGACTACAGCAGCTTCAAGCCCAGTTGACATTACCCCAGTACAGCTTTGTAAAATGTGTGGCACCCGAAGGTATGCATCTTACTCTAAAATTCCTGGGCAATATATCGGCTAATAAAGTAACCGATATAACCGGGGCTATGGAACAGGCTAGTCAGGGAGTTAGCCCCTTTCAGCTACAAATTACTGAGGTGGGTGCCTTTCCTAATTTGAAACGCCCGCGCGTCCTGTGGGTAGGTATAAAGGGCGAGGTGGATAAACTCGTAAGCTGGCAGCAGCGATTAGACAACGGACTGGTCCCGCTGGGCTTCGCCAAAGAAGCACGACCGTTTACGCCGCACTTGACCTTAGCCCGTCTGCGAGATAATTGTTCGCCCGTGGACAGCTTGCATCTCGGCGAAACAGTCGCCAATGCACAGGTTAAGGTAAATTATAAATTTACGGTAACTAGCCTGAATCTGATGAGAAGCCAGCTTTTGCCAACAGGAGCCGTCTACAGCCGTCTGGCCGAAGTAAAATTAAAAAGCTAGAGTTGTTGTCGCACCCAGGGCACGATGTTATAATATCTAGTCTGTCCACGACTGAGACCTGCCAGACCTGAACTGAGCACAGACTGGCAATAGATTCCCGAGTAGCTCAGCGGTAGAGCGGGCGGCTGTTAACCGCTTGGTCGTAGGTTCGAGTCCTACCTCGGGAGCCAACCCCCACTAAAAAAGAGCCTATGTTCTCCTGGCACAAAGCAGTAACACTATTACTCTCCTGCCAGTGATATAATAGATATTGAGGCGCTATGCTCCCATTTTCTCTTAGGAACGTCAGTGAGGTTAGTTATGGCTTTACAGGATGAACTAAGGGCATTGTTAGACAACAGCATAGAGGAACCACCACTCCAAGTTTTCCTTCAGCAGCACCCTGAGATTTTGATGCGTACGTTTGGCCAGGGAGCGCAGTACTCAGTAGTGCTCCCTAAATTCCGTCTGGCCGAAGATTTCATTCCAGATTTCGTCATGATTGGACGCCGGTCAGGATCAGCAGGGACATCGTGGGACGTGGACCTAATAGAAATCGAGCCTTCCGCCGTAAGGGGGTTATTATTCACTAAGAAGTATCTAGCTCGGGGGCATCTTAGGGTGGCCATGTCACAGGTTGATGACTGGAAGATATGGATGGAGAAGTACGAGCAGACTATCTTCGTGCCCAAAGCATTTGAGCAGCTCAAGGCAATAGGAGCGTGGGACGACCACCCGGAGTTCTATACTCCAACAATTGGCACTCATCAGCATATGATAGTTTGGTATCGCATTATCATTGGACGAAGAAATGATTTCGATGATCGAGGAAATGAATACCGAAATCTTATCTTGAAAGAATCTCGCAATAGAGTCGAGATTGTTACATGGGATCGTCTGCTGGACAAAACAAGGCTAATTTAATCTTGTGGTGCAACCAAATCACAAATGGAATAATATCTTGGCCGTAGGTCTGAATCCTACCTCGGGAGCTACATCACCTTCTCCCAAAGCATATGCTAGGGGAAAAATCACACCGCATTAAGTGAGGCATAGAAATGGAAAGTTCTGCGCTTACTCCGGAGAAACAATTTCTGAAATATCATGATAGGCTGAGAGAGGAACTCAACTGGGCACATACACATCATGAAATTTGCAAAACATTAAGAAAGCATAAGTCCGATTACCTGAATGAAATGAATGCAGCCCCTTCATTTTTTGGTTTGACAATCGATGCCCATCTTTTTGCCACCATAATGAGCATCAATAAATTAATTGATGAGCACTCCAGCAGCTCTCTCAAAATGACGAGGTTTTTTGAATTTATTGAGGGAAACTTCAGTATTTTCTCAGACGAGTCATACATAAAGCATCTTCGTGTTAAAGGCTACGACGATGAAGATTGTGGGCATTGGCTAAAGAAAAGAACTAAAATTACGCGTGACACTATAAAAGAAGATAGGCAGGTCATTAAAAATATACCTATTGAGAATCTGAAGGATTGGAGGGACAAGAAACTTGCACACATAGATGAAAAGTACGTCCTGACAGATACCAAAGTATCTCAAAAAAGCCCTATTACAAGCGCTGATATAGATAAAATAATCAATAAATTACACGGGATATTAAATCGTTATTTATTGGCATATGACGGTTCGGGATGGGAGATCGGTTTACCCGCTGGAGTATCTGATCAGATAGTGTATGTATTAGACTCAATTAGGTTACACCGACACCAGCATGCAAAGAAAAGCCTGCCGAAGAGCGCCAAGAAGCCCAATCAAAAGAGGCATTTTATACTTATTCTATATGAACAATTTAAGGAGCTATCAGAGTCCACCGGAATTATTTTTTTAATATTCGGAGTTATCTTTTTAGTTCTTGCTGTAGTTTTACTTCAGGTAAATAGCGTTCAAGAAGTTGCATCTAGACTGGTGTTCCCTACGGCATTAGCAACGATATCATTAGGAATAGGGTTTATAGCAGTTGGCGTGACAGTCAAGTCTGATAAAAGATATTCTGAGTTATTAGGAAGAATACTTCATCAGGTAGAAGATTTGCCGTATAAATTAGGTGACAAAGTTAGGCTACCAAGTGTACTTGGTGACTATAGTAAAGAGGCTGCTCAAAAGAGGTTGGATGAAGATACAAAAAATAATAGGGGTCAGCCACGTGGTGAATTATTTGAAGTAGAGAAAGGAAAATGGGCAATTTATTGGGGTGGAAAATATCCACTGTAAAGCATGATTTGGCTAACTATTTTCCTTAGGTCCTACTCATAGGTAGCTTGATTGAGCAGCCACCCGAAAGTGGATGATATGCAGAAGAAGATTCAAAACTATTTTTGTCCCCAACTTACTTTGTAACAGTCCGCCCATGCTCCTCCAGCCACTTTATAACCTCATTCCAGGACTTGGCCTTTGCTTTTTGGGGAGCTTTCGACTTACGCCACCTTATTCCACCTTTGCCTACAAGGAACGTTCCAATATTCTTGTCACTACCATCATTGACCTCGAATCTAACCATCTTAGTCCCCTGTAGTTCCTGGTTTTCCATGCAGATTTTTACTCTCACAGTTTGCCTCCTATTATATACTCTTGCGAATACGAACTGTAACTACGATTATACACTCGCTCAACACAAAATAGAAGACCTTATACCGAGTTCTGTCAAGCCGCCCCCGCCGCAGTATCTTGTAGATGGCCTGCCGGCCGAGCCTGTAATACCTGGCCGTAGGTTCGAGTCCTACCTCGGGAGCCAGCTGATTCCACCAGGAGGAAAGGAATGAGATAGGGGGCAATTGTAACCTCCGACCCCAGTGATGTGAAAATGGCGCTATCCCAATTTAGCTACAGTCATCACATTATTGATATTCCTACTCAATGTGTTAAAATGACGAACGGCTTCGCTGCCTTCAGATAGGCTGTTACTGAAAATTCAGTTTAGCACACAATAAATTAACATTAATTCAAACCCGCTAGAAAACAATTAGAAGGAGGGTAAAACCGTGGCTACGAGCGGACCTATAGCAAAGCGCCATATCAGTAAGGTTACAAAAATTCAATCTTTCATTAAGCATAGAATTCATGGGGTAAAGGAGTTGTGTTGTATGAAAAACGTAATTCTGCACAAGTTTCTAACTCCCATGGTATTACTTATCATAGTGAGCACCGTGGCTGCCGGATGTGCTACCCAGGAGGGCACGGTCCAACAAACCATCGACCCGCAGGAGGCCCAGCAGGTCGCCTACGATGCCACTGTCTACGGCTTCCCGCTGGTTATCATGGATCTGACCCGGCAGGTCCTCACAGCAGTCCCCGCACCCAACGCGAACGGGGCACCGGTCAACCAGTTCGGCAATAAGAAGACATTTCCTGATGCGACTTTTACTAATGTAGTAAACCCTAATGCCGACACGCTTTATTCATCAGCCTGGGTTGATACCGCTAAAGAGCCGATTATCCTTTCGGTTCCGGATACTCAAGGTCGCTACTACCTGATGCCCATGCTTAATCTCTGGACGGATGTTTTTGGCTCGCCCGGCTCACGGACTACCGGCACCGGGGCCGGCAATTTTGCCATCACCGGCCCGGATTGGAGCGGTAATTTGCCTGACGGCATCACAGAAATGAAGTCTTCGACCAGGTGGGTGTGGATAGTCGGGCGCATCGCCTGTACCGGCCCTTCGGACTACGAGGCCGTGTGGAAACTTCAGGACCAGCTGAAGCTGACACCGCTCTCCGCCTGGGGCACCAATTATGTGCCGCCGACTAATGTCCCTGTCGACCAAGGTGTCAATATCAAAGTGTCTCCTCTCAACCAGTTGCTGACTCTAGATGCGGCCAACTATTTCAACTATATCTGCCAGTTGATGGTTGACAACCTTCCCTACGAAGCGGATGCGCCATTACTGGCCAACCTGGCAAATATAGGCATCAAGACTGGAGCTGACTATAAATCGTATTTTGCCGGGCTGGATGACGGTGTTAAGTCAGCAATTCAAACAGGCTATCAGTCCGCTCTGGCCAAAATTCCTACAGCAAACATGGGAAACTCAAAAAATGGGTGGCAAATGGTGTACGATACGGGTGATTATGGGACTAACTATATGTTTAGGGCAGCTATAGCTTATCGGGGGCTGGGCGCTAATTTAATTGATGATGCTTTCTATGCCTCAGCATCAGCCGGCAGCGATGGAGCTAAATTTTCCAGCGATGATAAATATGTAATTCATTTCAATAAGGATGAGATACCACCGGTAAACGGCTTCTGGTCGATTACCATGTACAACGATAAAATTCTATTCGCAGCCAACCCGATCAATAGATACTGTCTGGGCTCTTTAAGTGATCCACCTCTTATAAAAAATCTCGATGGCTCGATTGATATTTATATACAGCGTGATTCGCCTGACTCTGCTAAGATGCCAAATTGGCTGCCGACACCGGCCAGCGGCGATTTTTCATTGACGATTCGCCTGTACTGGCCGCAGGAGGCGGTGCTGGACAAGACCTGGGTACCTCCGGCAGTGCAATTGGTTGAATAGAGAACTCTTAGCCCCAGCTCTTTGCAACCAACCCGATTGGGATTTTACTGTCTTCTTTATCATCTCAATCATTGTCTGTCCAATAGGTTTTCTAGTAGGGGCAATCGGAAGCATAGTTCTCACCATCAAGAGGAATAGGCGGCTGGGTTCAGGCCAATCCAATGCCCAACGGGATACCCCATAGCCGGTTCGAATCCTACCTCGGGAGCCAACTTCGCAAAATGCGCATCTTTGATACGGCACGGCATTTTCAGAATAACTGGCATTGCCTTACTAATGTACTGGACAGGTACCTTGACAGCTTAGCGTTCGTAGCCGTATGATATTGCACCGAGGCGAAAGGTTTGGGAAACAACTTATATAAAGTCGAACGCCAGGTATATTAAGAAGCCAAATCGGCAAAAGGAAATTGAATGCGTAAAGTTAAAGCAACGGCGAAGAGAGACAGATTAATAATATTTATTGACTGGCTAGCGGCTCAACCTCTGTTGACTGAATTGACATTGACAGCAATCACAGTCTTATTCGGCATGCAAGTTCTGAGAGCATTGATACCGGGCATTTACTGGATACTGGGCAGCAGAATGGGTTTGGGCTTAGTTCAGCTCGGGTTAGTCGGATTCGCCATCTTTCTCACTGGTTTTCTGTCCGGTCCGCTGAGCTGGCTTGTGGGCAATCGTCGTCTGATTATTATTAGCGTTGCCGGACTGGGTCTAGCGCGATTGTTCATGCAAGTCTCATGGGATGAGCCGCTTTTTAATTTGGGTTTAGCGATAATAGGAACAATTTTATTCGTTATCTTTCTGCCGACGTGCTTTGAAGACGCACGTCTTCGTGGTAGCGCCTCTGTCTCCCGCTATGCGCTGGGACTTCTAGGGGGCTTGGCACTGGATACGGCCATCAATGGTGCTTTTGGTACATTTGACATCGTCTGGCAGGCCAAGCTATTACCTGTATTACTAACATTGCTAATATTCGTTATTCAACTTGTGCTCCTGATTGGCATTGCACCGGCAATCTACAGTGTGTCGACAAAATCATCGGCCACGGCGACCGGCCCAATTTCTCTGGCACGTTCATTTACCTGGCTGGCTATCGGACCTTTCCTGTTCCTGGAACTGGTAGTTTTCCAGAACATACCACGTGTGGCAACGCTAACCAATTGGCCGTTGCCAATGGCATTCGGACTAACGCTATTAGCCCAATTAGCGGGCATGGCCACCGCTATCCTGGTTATTACTAAAAACTGGCGAATGTTATGGCCCTGGGCGCTTGGCGCCGGTGTCATCCTAATAGCAACTCTGGTGTTTGCCTACCAGCAGCCTGCTACGCTGATAGCTATACTGTTTCTTATCGGGCAGGTGCTGGTATCGTCTATTATAACCATGGTTTTGGTAGGCATCGCTTCCAACACGGGCAAAACCAGGCAGTCCAGTCTATGGATTGCCAATGGCATCGGCATGATTCTGTTTGCTCTGCTCATAATTGCCTACTATGCTGTTTACAGTGTGAAGCTTCCCTACCACAACCCCATTATTGAACTCATAGCTGGTGGTATCATCGCTGTCTGTGCTATAGGTGCCGTAATCTTCGGGCAACAAAAGATGAAGGTGGACACGAAGCTGTGGGCGATGTCGACATTTGCACTGATTCTTTTGGCGTTGCCCCTGGCTCAAATGGTCACCTGGCGTACACCCAGTGCAGCTACTGGCCAGGGATTGCCCGTAAGTGTGATGACCTATAACTTGAACAATGGCTTTAACCTCAAGGGTAAACTCGACATAGATGAAATCGCTAAAGTAATTGAAAGTAACAGACCTGATATCGTCGCTCTGCAGGAAGTATCCAGAGGCTCCGTTGTAAATGGCCGATTGGATATGCTGGCATACTTATCTTACCGGTTGCATATGCCGTATATTTTTGGTCCGACAGCTGGCCATTTCTGGGGCAATGCCATACTGAGCCGTTACCCAATAGTGGCATATTCAACAGAAAACCTAACATCCTCCGAGTCATTAATAGATGGCGGCTTTATCGTAGCACTGATAGACTTGGGAGCTAACCAACAAATCAAGGTTATCGCTACACAATTCGATAATGTGGAATTGAACACAGAAATTCACCAGCAACAGGCTCAGACGATCATCGATTTCTGGGGAGGACTTCTCGGTACAATACTTCTAGGCGACTTCAGCGCACAATCTACAAGCCAAGAATTACTTAAATTGCGCCAAGCTAATCTTAAAGACTCTACGATGGGATGGAATGCCGCAAATACTTATCCTTCAAACAATCCAAAGGAAAGGATAGATTACATCTTGACATCGGCCGACCTCACTGCGAGCGATGTCGGGGTGCTGTCAAGCACTGCCTCGGACCATCTACCTGTCGTCGCCGTGATAAAAAAGTGAACGCCACGGAGGTTGGATTATGGACATAATTGAACTCCTTAAGTTAATGGTAGAAAAAAGAGCCTCGGATCTGCATGTCAGGGTACCCAGCCCCCCGGTATTGCGAGTTGACGGTGAGCTTTTGCCGCTCAATAACTTGCCTCAGGCCACAATGGAAGATATTGAGACAGCCTTCGATTATATTACTACTCCCGAGCAGAGAAATCGCTTCCATCTGGAAAAGGAGCTTGACTTCGCCTACAGCGTCCCGGGATTGGCTCGATTCCGGGTGAGCGTAATGCGGCAAAGGGGAACAATAAGCCTTGCCTTCCGCCTGGTACCATTTAAGGTCTTCACCATCGATGAACTGGCGCTGCCTGAAATTTGTAAGGAGCTTATTCTCAAGCCGAGAGGACTTATCCTGGTTACCGGCCCGACAGGTAGCGGAAAATCCACCACTATGGCTGCTATGCTTAATTTCCTCAATGAAAGTATGGCACGCAATGTAATCACTATCGAGGATCCGATTGAATACCTGCACCCCAATATCAAATGCATAATAGCTCAGCGAGACCTTGGCGACGATACTAAGGGGTTTGATGTTGCCTTAGTCCATGCCCTGCGCCACGACCCTGATGTCATCGTAGTCGGTGAGCTTAGGGATCTGGAAACTGTACAGACGGCAATGAGGGCTGCTGAAACCGGTCACGTGGTGATGGGCACATTGCATACCACAGATGCTCCGCAGACCGTCGACCGTATAATCGATATATTCCCACCTAACCAGCAACCTCAAATCAGACTGCAATTCTCACAGGTAATAGTCGCCGTATTATCTCAGACCCTGCTACCACGAGCTTCGGGCCGAGGCAGGATAGCGGCTTTTGAGATTATGACCGGCAATTCAGCAGTTAAAAACCTTGTTCGGGAAGGCAAAACCTACGAGCTGCATAGCGTGATGCAACTCAGTTCTGCAGAAAACATGCAAACTCTCGACCAGGCGCTGGCTGACCTGGTAAGAAAGAAAATAGTCACTTTGGAAGAAGCCAAGATGAAAAGCAGCCACCCGGACCGGCTCAAAAAACTGCTTGAATTTCAGCCGTATACTACTGCTTCGGCCAAGCGTTAACCAAAGTACCCCGCCAAACCAAAGTGCCTACTCGAACAGCATTTTGACAGCTTTCTTATATGCAGCCTTGCAATAGCTAAGCCTACTTAACCAGTTGTGCTGCCACCAGCTCAGCGATATCTTGAGCCTTAAGCGATTCTTCTACACCTTTTGCCTTTATAGCATCTTCAAACATCTGCAGACAATAAGGGCAAGCTGAAGCCACTATGTCAGCCCTGGTATTGATGACATCTTCAAGTCGCTCCTCGCTTATCCGCTTGCCAATACGCTCTTCCATCCAGTAGCGCCCACCTCCACCGCCACAGCAGAATCCGTTACGCCTGGCCCGCTTCATCTCCAGCAGTTTGGCGGGCGACATACCGGCCAATACTTGTCTCGGAGTCTCATAAATATCGTTGTGCCGGCCCAGGTAGCAAGAATCATGATATGTTAGTTTGCTATTGCTCATTGAAGCCGGTTTAATCTTACCCTGCTTCATTAAATCGGCAATAAACTGGGTATGATGGATGACCTCAAATTCGCCTCCAAACTGAGGGTATTCGTTCTTAACAGTATTAAAACAATGCGGGCAACTGGTGACTATCTTCTTTATATTGTACTTCTTAAATGTTTCGATGTTTTTGGCCGCCTGCATCTGGAAAAGGTATTCATTACCCAGCCTTCTCGCCGGCTCGCCGCAGCAAGTCTCTTCAGTGCCGAGGGTGGCAAACTTAACATCGGCAGCTTTCAATATCTTGCCCACGGCAATGGCTATCTTCATGCTTCTATCTTCCAAAGCCGAGGCGCAACCCACATAATAAATAAAGTCAACGTTGCTATCCTCAGACATAAGCTTTATATCCAGTCCGCTCGTCCAGTCTGTCCGGGTGAGCGTAGTTCCCCTACAGCTGTGGCCTCTCGTCTCAATGCATCTCAATGCGGCTTCACCGGTCTCGGGTATTGTGGCTTTTTCTAAAACCAGGTTGCGGCGCATGTCAATCATCTTATCAATGTGTTCAATATAGACCGGGCATATTTCCTGGCAAGCACGGCAGGTAGTGCATGCCCAAAGCTCATCCTCCAATATCACCTCACCGGCTACGGCCTTGACTCCACCGCCGTCAGTAGGAGTTACTGTCTTGGGGGCCAATAAGGCGCTACGTCTCTCCAGCAAATGAGCTTTCAGGTCCTGTATCACCTTTCGCGGCGACAAAGGCTTACCTGTAAGGTAGGCCGGACATCTATCCTGACACCGGCCGCAGTTAGTACAGGCATCCAGATCAAGGAGCTGTTTCCAGGTAAAATCCTGAATCTTAGCGGCGCCGAAGGTCTCAGCTTCTTCTATGTTAATCGGCGCCAATGCTCCTTTGGGCCGAGACGACTTAAAAAACACATTGATCGGCGACACAATGATATGAGTCAGATTATCGAATGAAAAACATACGTAGAAAATGGCTCCCAGCGCCAGGGCAGCATGAAACCACCAGAGGCCGACATATGTAGACAACCTGACAGCCTGAGGTAAGCCGGCGAAAAGACCGGCTACGAAATAGCCGCCGAATGACCATCTAGACCATTCCGGATGAATATAAAACTCAGGTTGTGTCAAACCGTCAGGGGTAGCCGTCAACATGCGGAAACCTTCAATAAAGTAACCAGTGATCACGACAACAAAAATCAGGGTCAGGACAACACTATTATCCAGCACCGTGTTTAGTCTTTCCGGCTTCTGGATATACCGGCGAACTAATGCCAAGATGCCGCCAACCAGCATAAATACCCCACCCACATCCATGGCAAAACCAAGGCCCAAATAGACATTCCCGCTTACAAAATGATATACATAGTGGTCTATAACATCCAGACCTGTACCGATCAGCAGAATACTGCCGCCGGCGAAGAGAAGAAAATGCATAATTCCGGGATACGCTTCACGGAAGAACCGCCTGTGGAAAAGACCGTCAATAAATCCGACAACTATGAAATTCCAAATTCTCTTGCCTAAATTGTCCCATCGCTTGTCCGGCTTACCGACTCTCCATAAGCGCGTTCGGTTATATAGAGCATAAATAAAAATCCCCAGAGCCGCGGCACCCAGCGGATACAAGACAAGAGGCCCAAAGGAGATGTTCCAGAAGATTTCACGAAATGCTTGCATGTTTACCAGTTCCTCCTTGTACGTAGTTTATCGGAATGTAAGTTAATGTTGTTTCAGCAATTCAAGACTACGTTTGCTGGCCAGGGCAAACAACTGCTCGACGGAACTAGCCGGACTAATCGCCCTACCCATTTCAACTTCCAAACTATCTCCAAAAGCATGATAATCGGTGCCGCCCGTGGTAATAAGGTCATATTGCTCGGCAATCCGAGCTAGCCTGGCAACAATCTCCGAGCCGTAATCACGATAATAAACTTCCAGGCCTACCAAACCAACTGCCTTCAATTTCGGAACAAGCTCATCTAAGTCAGCTATATCTGCCGGGTGTGCCAGGACAGGCAAGCCTTGAGCGTCTAAAATCATCTTCACTACTTCAGCAGGGAGCAATTTGTATCTTTCCACATAAGCCGGACCGTTATGGCCGATGTATTTGTCAAAAGCTTCCTTCTCTGAGCGCACGTAGCCTTTCTCAAACAAAGCTTGAGAAATATGAGGCCGGCCAACTGTACCGCCCTGGGCTAACTCACTGACCCGTTGCCAATCAATCTTCATGCCCAGGTCACTTAGTTTAGCAACCATCTTTTGTGCTCTTTCACGTCGTGAATCGCGCAACTTTTGTAAAGTAGCAGCCAACTTCTTGTCGGTATAATCAATGAAATAGCCTAAGATATGAACTTCACCCAGAGCCACATCTGTATTAATCTCGACACCTGGGATTACCCTTAATGAATGAGAGGCTGACGCCGCATCCAGGGCCGGCACCACGCCGTCTATCGTATCGTGGTCGGTGACAGCGATAACATCAAGGCCAACTCTTATTGCCATAGCTACAATCTCTTTAGGCTCCAGGCGCCCGTCAGATGCAGTGGTATGTAGATGCAAGTCAGCTTTCACTATTATTCTTTCAGGTGTATCCGTTTTATATTTAGAGCCCTTCCTGTAGCCTCGTCGACCTCGACTATTATAGCATCAAACGTCACAGCTCCCTCACTTACAAAGAACCTGTGAGGCATTCCAGTGAGAAAGCTCCTGATTGCTGATTGAGTATCCACACCTATAACTGAATCAGCAGGTCCAACCATGCCTACGTCGGTAACGTAAGCTGTTCCCTTAGGCAGGATATAAGCATCAGCTGTAGCTACATGGGTATGCGTACCAAGCATGGCGCTTACTCTGCCATCCAGATACCTGCCCATAGCCACCTTCTCTGAGGTAGCCTCGGCATGAAAATCAACTATAATGACCTTAGATTCAGTCTGGCTTTCCGAAAGCAAGCAGTCTATAGTCCTGAAAGGGCAATCGTATTGTCCAATGAAAACACGACCTATGAGATTGATTATTAGAGCACCCTTCATTTCCAGGAAACCTCGACCCGGCGCCGTCGGCGGGAAATTCAAAGGGCGAATAATCGGCAACTCACCATCCAGATGAGGAATAATCTCCTTCTTAGCCCATACGTGGTTACCGGTAGTTATCACGTCAACGCCGCAATCGCATAGCTCTTTGGTTGTATCCGGCGTAATGCCGATGCCACCAGCGGTATTTTCACCATTTGCTATAACAAGGCCAAGCTCATAATCATGAATCAGGCCTGGCAAAAATCGCTGCACCGCCCTTCTGCCAGGCCTTCCGACTACATCGCCTATCATCAATATACGCAATACGGTTCCTTGTGATGATATTGCTGTTGCTTACTTCTTACTTAGCATAGTCTACTGCCCGAGTCTCCCGCATCACAGTTACTTTAATTTGCCCCGGATACGCCAGAGTATCCTCTATTTTCTTAACTATATCACGAGCCAATCTCATAGCTCCAAGGTCGTCCACCTGCTCCGGCTTGACCAAAATACGCACTTCACGGCCGGCTTGAATGGCGAAGGCTTTTTCAACTCCAGGGAAACTATTAGCCACACTTTCAAGAGCCTCAATACGTTTTAAATACTGCTCCAGTGATTCACGTCGAGCTCCTAATCTTGACCCGCTTATGGCATCAGCGGTAGCAATTATAAAACCCAGCGCACTGGTAGTTGTAGCTTCGCCATGGTGTTCAGATACAGCTTGAGCCACTTCAGCCGATTTGTCCCACTGCTTGACCAGGTCGGCACCTATCGAAGCATGAGTCCCTTCTACCTGATGGTCCACAGCCTTACCAATATCATGAAGCAGGCCGGCTTTCTTAGCCACAGTTGCATCAGCACCGATCTCAGCTGCCAGCATTCCGGCAAAATAAGCAACCTCAAGGCTGTGAGTTAATACATTTTGCCCATAGCTGCTTCGAAACTTGAGTTTACCGATTAATCTTATAAGCTCCGGATGCAATCCCATTACGCCGACTTCACGTACCGCCCGCTCTCCCTCGTTGCGAATTGCAGCCTCAACCTCATTCTTTGCCTTCTCCACAACTTCCTCTATTCGGGCTGGATGAATTCGCCCATCCAGGATAAGGTTGTTTAAAGCCACTCTTGCCACCTCACGCCTGAGCGGGTCGAAGCTGGAGATTGTCACTGCTTCCGGCGTATCGTCGATGACCAGGTCCACGCCGGTGGCTTGCTCCAAAGCTCTGATATTGCGGCCCTCGCGGCCAATAAGCCGCCCTTTCATCTCATCACTCGGTAGAGAAACTACGGAAACAGTCGTCTCCGATACTACATCGGTGGCACAACGTTGGATGGAGGTGGACAGGATCTCACGAGACTTCTCGTCAATTTCATCTTTTATCCGTGATTCCCAGTCCCGAACGCGTCGTGATGCTTCGTCACGGATTTCTACCTCGATAGCTCGAAGCAATTCCTGTTTGGCTTCATCACTTGAAATGCCGGAGATTAGTTCTAGTCGTTGAAGCTGCTTAGCCTTTATTTCATCGAGTTGAAGCTTGACAGCCTCGATTTCCCTCTCTTGATTGGACAAACCGCGTTCGCGGCGATCCAAACCCTCCAGCTTGTGTTCTAGCTTCTCTTCCTTCTGAGTGAAACGTCTTTCAAGTCTCTGTAACTCAAAACGTCGCTCTCGACTATCGGCTTCGGCAGCAGCTCTAACTTTTATAGCCTCTTCTCTGGCTTTCTGGAGCATATCCGCATGTGCTGCTGATGCCTCTTCCAGTAATCGTTTAGCTTCATTTTGATTTCTGCGGAGCTGCTGATTGGCTAATATCTGTCTCGCAAAATAGCCCGAAAGTAGACCCACAAGAAGAACAAGCCCAACTACAACAAAATACATCGTTGCAGAAACAACCATTTAACTGCCTCACTTTCCTAAAACACCACATAATCATGATGTAAAAATGTCCTAAATTATCCCCCTTATAGTAATCCTTCGCCAAGCTGGTGTCAAACAAATGTCCTATTCGAAATTATTACCAAGAGCCGCTTTGTTTTTCCTGCCACAAACGCGTTACGGCACATTTAACAGTCTCATAGTTAAAACCGCGCCGCCGCAGATAATCATATAAGCGGCGGCGGAAATCATCATAATCGGAACCAGACAGCCGGCGTGCCTTCCTTAGCCCGGCCTCATAAACGTAATTTTCATCATCTAAATTCTTCACTGCCTCGTTAGCCGTCTCGGCAGTCACGCCCTTTTGTCTGAGCTCAAGCTTAATCAATCTTCCACTTCTAGGACTGAATGACAGGCGATTATTCCGCCAATATTCGGAGAAGGCTACATCGTCAATAAGCCGACGCTCTTTTAACTTAAAAATGACCTCTTCGATGACCTTATTGTCGAAACTTCGACGTCGCAGCCGTTGTCTTACTTCATTTTCACTGCGAGGACGATAGCTGAGATAATGCAAAGCCGCGTCGAAACAACTCTTAAAAAGGTTCGCCTCTTTCAGCTCCTCAATCTGGTCTGCCGACAGGTGCCGGCCAACTTCGAGGCGGTTGGTTACTGCCAGTTCATCAGCTAGAGTAAAGGAAAATAAGCCGTCAACATAGATGTTTACTTGTTTTTTAGCATCATTTGACCGCAGAGCCGTAATAGTCCCCACTTGAACTTCCTCTGCTCCGGGTAATAAGGATATAGAAGAGCCGGCGGTATTATTCGGAGACTTCTTTTACTTCGGCGTTTGGACTTGGCACAGTGCTTGCCGCCGTTCTTATCTCTTGCTCAATTTTAGAAGCCAGGTCTTGATGTTGCATCAGGTAGTCTCTGGCATTTTCCCGTCCCTGGCCCAACTTCAGGTCGCCGTAAGTGAAAAAAGTACCCGCTTTTTTTACAACTCCCAGAGCCACTCCTAAATCGATAATGTCACCTTCCTTGCTTATGCCATACTTACCCCGTTTAAACATTATGTCAAATTCAGCCGACCGGAAAGGAGGCGCTGTTTTATTCTTTACTATCCTGGCCCGGACCCTGGTGCCTACTACGTCAGAACCCTGTTTGATAGAATCGATTCGTCTCAAATCAATTCTCACAGAGCTATAGAATTTTAACGCCCTTCCACCCGGAGTAACCTCCGGGCTACCAAAAATTATGCCCACCTTTTCCCGTAACTGGTTAATGAAGACCACGGCTGTGTGCGATTTGCTAATCGCCGCTACTAATTTCCTCAACGCCTGAGACATCAACCGCGCTTGCAAGCCCACATGTATATCACCCATATCTCCCTCTATCTCGGCACGAGGTACCAGCGCAGCTACACTGTCAATTACTATCACGTCAACAGCCCCACTCCTCACCAGTTCTTCAGTGATACCCAAAGCTTCCTCTCCATCGTCAGGCTGTGATATGCGCAAATCATCGATGTTGACCCCACAATTAGCCGCGTATGCCGTATCGAGAGCATGTTCCGCATCTACGTAAACGGCAATGCCTCCCAGTTTTTGAGCCTCAGCAATGATATGCTGGCCAAGAGTAGTCTTACCCGAAGCCTCAGCGCCGAAAATTTCAGTAACACGACCTCGAGGAATACCACCTATACCTAAAGCTAAATCCAAACCCAATGAGCCGGTGGGAATAGCTTCTGTCGTCATTCTCGCCGATATCTCACCCAACTTCATAATGGAACCTTGACCGAATTGTTTTTCAATACGACTTATGGCCAGTTCCAGTGCCTTTTCTTTCTCTGAAGCCATCTCTTTCCTCCTGTACAACCAAACGCATCATAGCATACGTATTATGCCAACACAACCTGCACCGAAACGGTTTTATTTACAGCGGCGGAACAGGTGGCAGGCAGCGCTTATGCATGCTCCGGCTAATCTTAAAATCAATCTTTTCTTTAATTTTCGGCTTAGCTTTACCTGTGATCAAGTAACGGTCCAGTTCATCATAGGTCAAGCCGAGCTCTGCTTCATCCGTCTGCCCATCCCACAAACCTGCCGAAGGCGGCTTGTCGATGATTTCTCTAGGTATATCTAAATACTCAGCCAGCTCTCGCACTTGCCTTTTTGCCAGGTTACCCAAAGGTATGAGGTCTGAGCCGCCGTCGCCATGCTTGGTAAAATAACCAACCGATAACTCGCTTTTATTGCTGGAACCTACCACTAGATAATTTAGGCGGTTAGCCAAATAGTAAAGGGTGACCATCCGCAGCCTGGGTTTGATATTATTTTCCGCTAGCTTCCTTGTGGTCGCATCATAACCTTCATCCGGCAAAGCATTAATCAAGGCATCGAATACTTCATTAAGAATAACGATTTTTACGGGTATATTAAACTTATCAGCCACAAGCTCTGCATGCTCTCTATCGATGTCGCAACTGTGGCAGGGCATAATCACCCCCAAAGTTGCCTCAGGAAAAGCACGCTTACACATTACTGCGGCTACCGAAGAATCAATCCCACCGCTCATCCCCAGGACTACCCCTTTACCACCAGATGACGCGACCGTATTACCAATCCATGAAATCAGCTTTTGCGCAAGTTCCTGAATTGAAGCCTGCATCCTAGCTGCCCCCACTCTTTTTTTCATCGGCTAGTGGAACGGCGAATTGCCTTAGCTTCGCCGCCATATCTTTCAACTTTTTATCAACTTTATAGTTGATGCTGCCCTCCGGATAGGTGCCATCTTCTTTTTCCTCACCTACGTCTATATCGGTAAGGACCTCTATTCCTTCGTCAACACTGCTCGCGGCATATACATGAAGTTTCCCTTGCTTTACCGCATCAGTAACTTCTTCCCGTAACATAAGCGATCATGAACTCTGCTCATAGTGGAATAATCCTATTATACTACACCTTAGACGAAACTAGAGCACTTTATGTTAGATATTTTTAACGAAGGACTCTTACTAGGTGGGCGGTAGTTTGACGCAGCAATATTTCTTAGGTAAACTTCTAATCGGAGTGCAATATGCCCATTTATGAATATATATGTCCTGAATGTTCGTGCAAATTTGAATTGTTGCGCTCCTTAAACAAAGCCAACGAAGGTGCTTCCTGTCCTAAATGTCAGCACCACGCTAAACGGGTTTTTTCTCGCTTCGCTTCGTTTTCCAAGGGCGACAATGGCGAATCCACACCGATAGCTGGCACCGGCGGCTCATGCTCCGGTTGCACCTCTTCCAGTTGCAGCAGCTGCAACGTATAGACTAGCCCTAACTTCCGAATACCATCCGTTTGGTTAACTCTACGTCTTTCGGCCCGTTAACCTCAGGACACCCCAGGCGATACCGCCAATAAGCAAGGCTTCAAAGATAACAACGCCGTAGCCCAACAAGGCTGCATCGTAGAAAAATCCTTCGGGAAATAATCGAATCAGGTAGTCCCTGGCGGGGTCAAGCATCCAATATTGATTTGAAAAGCTTACCAGGTGGAAAAGAATAAAAAATCGCTCGAAGCCAAAGAAGGCCCAAAGAGCCAGGATAATCATCAGTCCCACGGTGACTAAACTACCCCAAAATAAACCTCTAACCAGCATGCGCCATCCACTCTTGAAGCCAAAGAAGAGTGCCAGAGCGCAGACGGCCATTAATAGAAAAACCACCCTTTGCACCCAATAATCACGCTGGATTAAATTTTTCACATCCCCAAGATGAATTAGCTCCCGCTCATTAAACAGATTTAGCTTTTCACCACCCTTATCAACCGTAAGCTGCGCTGTATTCGTCCTCAAATCGAAGTAATCAATCAAATGTTGGGCTACCGTCCGTAATTGCTGGCTATCCAGACCGGTAGCCTGACTTATTTCATATTTATTGAAGCCATATTCATAAAGCCTGAGTTCATTTACCTCCCAACAAATAGTGCCGGTGACGAGCAGCACCGGCAAGCAACAGGCAAATAACCAGTAGATTATTTTTTTTACGACTTTCACTTCACTCCCCAGAAATTAACATTGATAGTAGCCACTTCCACCATGCTGTGTCAACAAAAAAATTTTCGATTTTTTTCTTGACCTACTGAAGGCAGTACCCAAAACCCTGTGTTATAATTAGCAGCGAGTGTCTCAATAAAAAGAGCCCTATGTTTACCCATCTTCACGTCCATACCGAGTACAGCTTACTTGACGGTCTATGTCGCATTAACCAGGTCATTGCTAAAGCCAAAGAACTGGGCATGACCAGTCTAGCCATCACCGACCACGGGAGCATGCACGGTGTAATCGAATTTTACCTGTCGGCTAAAGAAGCCGGAATAAAACCTATTATCGGTTGTGAAACTTATGTTGCTGAAACCAGCCGGCTAAATCGGAATGCCGGAGATAAAACACCCAACCATCTGGTCTTGCTCGCCAAAAACCAGCAGGGTTACCATAATCTTATTCAACTGATTACCAAAGCCCATCTCGAAGGTTTCTATTACAAGCCGAGAGTGGACAAAGAGCTTTTGGCACAATATCATGAAGGACTTATTGCCTTGTCCGCCTGTGCTCACGGCGAGTTGCCTCGTCTTATTCTGGGAGGACAGCTCGAAGAGGCAGCCACACAAGCTTCATGGTTCAAAAAGACCTTCGACGATTATTATCTGGAAATCCAAAGACACCCCATTCCTGAGCTGGAACAAATCAACAAAGGGCTACTTTCGCTGTCTTCGAAACTAGATATACCCATTGTGGCTACCAATGACGTACATTATGTCAATAAGGAAGACTCGTCTAGTCAAGAGTTACTGCTCTGTATTCAAACAAATACCTCCATCTACGACGAAAAACGGCTCAAGATGGCGGGCGATTTCTTTTACCTTAAAAGCCAGGATGAAATGGTGGAGATGTTTAGGGACCTACCCGAAGCCATACAAAATACGCAGAAAATAGCCGATATGTGCCAGTTAGAGATAGAGTTCGGGCGTCTTCATCTTCCTCAACTGGATCTGCCAGGAGGCCAAACAGCGGACGATTACCTGGCTGAACTGTGCCGGCAAGGACTTAAACAACGTTTCCCTTCGGTAACACCAGAAATTCAACAAAGACTAGCTTATGAATTAGAGGTCATTAAACAAACGCAGTTTGCCGACTATTTTCTTGTTGTCTGGGACCTCATCTCCTTCGCTAAAAAACAAAACATCCTGGTCGGTGTTCGAGGCAGCGCTGCAGCCAGTTTAGCTCTTTACTGTTTGGGTATAACTAACATTAATCCTTTAACTAACACGTTGGTATTTGAACGCTTCTTAAACATTGAGCGCCGCGAGCCGCCTGACATCGACTTAGATTTTCAAGACGACTGCCGGGATAAGATGATAAGCTATGTCACCCAAAAATACGGGCCTGACCATGTAGCGCAAATTATCACGTTTGGTACTTTAGGTGCCAGAGCTGCGCTCAGGGATGTAGGCAGGGCTTTGGGTATGCCTTACAGCCAGGTTGACAGAGTAGCCAGGCTTGTAACCCCCAGACCGAATATAACTCTGGACCAGGCCATGGCTGAAAATAAGGAACTAGATGAAATTTACCACGAAGATAGTGCTATACAAAACCTGGTTGATACGGCCAAGAAGTTAGAGGGAGTATCTCGTCATGCCAGTACCCATGCTGCCGGAGTAGTCATATCCAGAGAACCTTTGACGCAATATGTGCCGTTACAAAGGGCTGCCAAAGACAACGACCAGGATATGACCATGACTCAGTTCTCTATGGAAAGTGTTGCCCGTCTTGGCCTGCTGAAACTTGATTTTTTGGGACTGGCTAATCTTACCCTCTTAGCTAAAGCGCGAGAAATCATCGCCGAGAATCGCGGCATCACCATAGACCTGCAGCGTATACCGCTAGACGATGTGGCGACCTTCCAATTGCTGACATCTGGAGAAACAGGCGGTATCTTCCAATTAGAAAGCGCTGGTATGCGTCGCTACATAAAGGAACTGAAGCCAACCGCCTTCAATGACATCGCGGCTATGGTAGCTCTCTATCGGCCCGGACCGATGGAGCACATACCTACGTTTATTAAAGCAAAACATGGGATCGAATCAACTCGTTACCCTCATCCGGCCGTTAAGGAGATTCTAGAGGAAACTTACGGCGTCATCGTTTACCAGGACCAGGTACTTCATATAGTTCGAGCTTTAGCCGGCTACAGTTTGGGGCAAGCCGATATTTTCCGGAAAGCCATGGGCAAGAAAATTCCCGAAGTGATGAAAAAGGAAAAACAAAATTTTATAAATGGAGCTAAGAAAAACGGCGTATCTGCTGAATTGGCCACTGAAATTTTCGCCTTGATTGAGCCTTTTGCCGGCTATGCTTTCAACAAGGCACACAGCGTGAGTTATGCCCTCATTGCCTACCAGACAGCCTATCTTAAAGCCAACTACACGCTTGAATATATGGCTGCTTTCCTGAACACGTATGCCTTTCATTCAGATAGACTTCCTCCGGCCATTGCCGACTGCCGGCGACTGAATATTCCTGTTTTAGCCCCGGATATTAATAAAAGTCAAACTTCTTTCGCCATCGAAAAGGAGGACGGTAAAGCAGCTATCCGCTTCAGCCTGACTGCAATTAAAAATGTAGGCTACGCAGCCATCGAACCGATTATACTGGCTCGAAAAAAAGGCGGCGAGTTCAAATCCATAGAAGATTTTTGTCGCCGTGTTGACCTGCGTAACATAAATAAAAAGGTGATTGAGAGCTTAATCAAGGCCGGAGCCTTTGATAAACTTGCCTCGCGCGGAGCCCTCCTTCTGGCTATTGACCGAATCATATCTCTGGCACAATGGGAGCAACGGCTGAGGGAGTCTGGACAGACGAGTATGTTTGACCTGTGGGGTGATACGGTACCAACGCCACTCCCCAACTTAAACCTGGACGACCTGGATACGCCCCTGAAAGATAAACTGGACTGGGAGAGAGAGCTGTTAGGCGTTTACGTCTCTGAACACCCGCTATCCTCAATGGCCCCCGCACTGGCTAACGCTGCTACGGCGTTATGCGGCGGAATAGATGTCGAAATGGTGGGCGAGAAAGTGATTATCGCCGGCATGGTAACCTCTATCCGCCAACTCTATACCAGAGATAGGCGGCCTTTTGTCATAGCTACCCTCGAAGACCTCGACGGGAGCATCGAGGTTGCCGCCTGGTCCGAGGTCTACAGCCAGACAAAAGAGATGTGGCAAGAAGGTAAAATCCTGCTGGTTGAAGGAATGGTAAAATCCAGAGACGACCGCGCAACCATCAATTGCTTTCGGGTGCGCCAATATCAGACCGATAGTGAAACGCTAAAGGAGACTGAGACTGCTGCCCCACCACCGGTGCCGCGTAAAATAGTAATCAATATTACACAAGGCGAGAGAACAGAAGACGACGTAACACGCCTCAAAGAGGTCATGGATGCACTCGCCCGCTATCCCGGGCAGGATACCGTACTAATCAGCGTGGTCACCCCGGATGAATCGGTAAATATGAAAATGCCAAACACAATAAACTATTGCCCGGAATTAGCCAGGGAAATAGATGGCATACTGGGAGAGAACAGCTTGAAGTGGTATCTGAAATAAGCCGCTTTCAAACGGATTGCTCTAACTGAAGTAAGAACTTTTTTATTTCCACGCCGCCACCAAAACCACCCAGCCTTCCATCGCTGCCAATAACACGATGGCACGGGATTACAATCGGTACCGGGTTCCTCCCCAAAGCCTGTCCTACAGCTCTGGCTGCTTTGGGCAAACCTAGCTGTTTGGCTACCCATCCATAACTTCTCGTGTCACCACGAGGAATATTGCGAACTGTCAGCCACACGTTCTGTTGGAAGCGTGTCCTGCCGGATAAATCCAGCCTGTCAGCAAAGTCCACAGGCTCGCCACCAAAATAACGCTTTAGTCTATCGCACAGTTCATTAGAATAAGCCAGGTCTTGATTTTCAGCCTCGCAGCCGTAGGCTGTAATTTGGCCAAGCACCGCCTCTTTTGATTTAAGTGGTAAAATGACCTTTCTCAGTCCGTTAGGTGAGCCTACCACTCCTGTCCATCCCAAGCAGGTTTCACACACCGCAAAGGTTAATGTCTCAGCTTTCTTAGACATGTATACTACCTAAAATTTGCCGATTAGCCGGCTAGTTCACTCAGTTGTGCAGCATAACTCTGATAGGTACTAGAATCATAAAGGACGAATAATACTTGCTGGAAGGACATCGATTCATCACGCAGAAAGGCAATCACCGTATCTAAAGCTACCTTGGCTGCCTCGGTTATCGGATAGCCATAAGCTCCAGTGCTGATGGATGGAAATGCCACGCTCTTAAGATTGCGTTCAGCAGCCAGCTTCAGACTCTCGCTATAGGCACTGGCCAGCAGTTCAGCTTCACCTTTGTTTCCGCCGTGCCAGACCGGGCCAACAGTATGTATAACATACCCGGCTTTAAGATTCCCGCCTGTGGTTATCACTGCCTTGCCTGTGGGCAACCGCCCTATTCGGGCGATAATTTGACGGCACTCGTTCAAGATAGCCGGGCCACCAGCCCGGTGAATAGCACCATCCACACCACCCCCACCCATCAGACCGGAATTGGCAGCATTAACGATAGCATCTGTTTCTTGCTTAGTAATATCTCCTTGCACCAGGCCAAGCCTTGCCTTGCCCACAGTCATCTTATTGACTCCGCTCATAGCCATCTCACAGTGGATTTCAAGCCAACTCCGGCTCAATCAGCCCGTAATTACCATCGTTGCGGCGGTAGATCAAACAGAGTCTATCATTATCGGAGTTGACAAAGAGAAAGAACGAATGACCCAAAAGCTCCATTTGCTCCGATGCCTCCGTCACGGACATCGGCTTCACCGCGAATCGCTTTATTTTAACTACATTTGCCGAACCTCTATACTGCTTTTCTTCAATTGTGTCCTCTGAAGGTTGTCTCGCAAGAGAAAGGCCACGTTCTTTATCATGCAGCTTACCCTTGTAGCGCTCGATCTGCCGCTCTAATACCTCAGCAACAGCGTCAACCGCTGCGCGTACCCCCTCTCCCCTCTCTTCCCCCCTCAATATTACTCCTTTGCTGTTCAGAGTAACCTGTGCCGTATAGCGATGTTGAGGCGATTTAGTGTTCTGCTCATGTATTTCCACCTTAGCTTCAGTGATATTAGGCAAGTAGTGAGCCAATTTGCCAATTTTCTTCTGCGCATAGCTTCTAATATCCGGAGGGATTTCCATGTTCTTACTAAAAATTTGTAGTTCCATGTTTTTATCTCCCTGTTAAATTTCCCTGGCCAAGCTCAAGCCCCATACCGAAACGGCTCCAGCAGCTTTAAGAGCCGCGGCACAGGACTCTAATGTGGCTCCCGAGGTGCAAACATCGTCAATTAAAATAAAAGTCTTTCCCTGCAGTCCGTCATGCTGACATCCGAAAGCTTTCTCAACATTCCTTCTACGCTCTTCAACAGTTGTCGTCCTGGCCTGAGGCAAGCTGTCCTTAAGCCGACATAAGTGACCTTCAATGACGGGCAGAGCCGTCAGTTTGCCCAGTTTCTCGGCCAAAAGACTCGATTGATTGTAGCCACGTTCCCTCAACCGTCGAGGATGAAGAGGCACAGGCACTAAGAGTTCGCCGTGCACCGGATTATCTCGCAGGTAATCAGCCATTAATGAAGCTAAGCAAGCAGCTATTGACTTAAGATTACGATATTTCAAGTCATGTATGGCGCGGCGTACCGTTCCCTCGAAGCGAAAAACAGAACGAATGCCGTCGATATCAGTCTGTTGCCCCCAGCAAGCTGGACATAAAACGCCGCTTGACTCATGCTTACCGCACTTCTGGCAAAATGGCGGTAAAAGTCGTGGCAGTTTTTGACGGCAACCGGCACACAAGAGGTCGCCAATCTTTCCACAACCAACACAGCGTCGCGGAAAGAAAAAATCAACTATCTTCTCCTGGAGCTGCCCCGTCATTAAAGACAAAGCGACTACACCAAAAGTACTGGAAAGCTACGTGACAACTTCGATGAGCTATAAGCGGGAGCGAGGATTAGGACCTGTCCCACTGAAAATGGGCTCATTCAGATATACGTCGCCATTCCTGATTTTAATGTTGTAACCACATTCAGGATTGGTACATACCCAGGCCTTGTAATGAATTGGCGCGCCCTGGCTACCAAAATCCGATAGCGGTACCAAATCACCGACCTTACATTTTAGACATTTTGGAAAGGAATTGTTTTCCACGATTCCACCTCCTCCAAGATTTGATAGTATACACCAACCGCAGCCCCATGGCAAATTTTGATTAATCCTTTACAAGGTAACTGGCCTCTGCTAAACTTTTACTGTCAGTAAAACTGCTACGAGGAATTGATATGGGTAACAGAGATTTGAGATGGAGAGAGCGTAAAAAGGCTAAAAAGGGAGCCCGAAAGCCGACTACCACCATAATCACACCGCAAGTAGAAGTGGAAGTCATTAAGAAGGGTAAGAAGACACCTCCTCCGGAAGAATAACTGATGGCCGCTTATTTGGAGCTTTACCGTAGCGGTAAGCTTGCTGAGCGTGTAGAAGCAGCCAGAGCTAGGATGTCCGACTATTGTCAGAACGATTTAATCAGGGCAATAAAGTAGAAACAACTGGCCCTTCCAACAAATCAGAGATGGAGGTTAAATAGAGATAAAATGCCCGAATTAGCCTATCTAACAGCTACAGTTTACGGCCACGTTAAAGGCGTCTACTACAGGGCGTACACTTCGCAACTTGCCAAATCCCTTAGCTTGCGGGGCTACGTGCGCAACATGCCTGAATTGAACGCAGTTCAAATTCATGTCGAGGGGCCGAAAGAAAAACTGGAGGAGCTGTTAAGACACCTCGAGGTAGGGCCACCAGAGTCCGTAGTAGACCATATAGATGTAAATTGGTCTGCTTTCAGCGGGCAATTTTCCAACTTTGAAGTTAGATACTAATCCAGGCGGTTTCGGGTAATAAGAGTAACAGGTTTAACTATCGTGCGGCTATTTCAGGCTTCAAGTTCAGACTTGCCGGCTTCAATCATGGCCAGATAGCTGGTTGAAAATCCACTCGCCTGCGCAGCTTCACGGTCGACCTCATACGGCTCCCCGGCAATTATTTTCCCGTATTCCTCCGTCTTACCTTGAGGCGAATTGTCCGCGCCGATAAATATCTGGCGAGCATCAACAACGCCTAAATCAAACGGTAGGGTAAAATAGAGGTCGGCAATCACCTTGTCTATTCCCAATTCGTATAGTGTGCCCCAGCCACTGGGAGCATCACCCCGATACTTACTTACCGGCAGCAAACTCAAAAGGTTGGGCACACTGAAGTGACCTCTTCCACCCATAATTTTAAACGGGGCTACACTGATTAGATAGTCACTGGAAAGGACCACATTAGGGACCCAAAATGTGGGGACAACAAGAGGATGAGGCAGGGGATTTTCTACCTCTACCCAAATACAATCCCTGACATCCAACATCAGAACCCTCGGGAAATCGTAACCTAGAGCTTGATATATAGGATATATAGACTCTCCGTTGTGTGTTCCTTCAAGTATGATAATGTCGGCATCACTGACTTGCTTAATGCTTTCTATTATCATGTTCATAGTCTCTCGACTGGTGCTAATGGGGTAAGCCATGGGATGACCGGCATTAGGCTTGATTAGCACGCGTCTGGCCCTTGCCACCAAAGGCGGCGGCTGAAAAACAAACTCGGATGCTTCGAAAATCACCTCTCAGTCCTCACTTTTACATTTTGGTGCAAACCCGATTCTCCAAATTTTTATATACTTCCTAAACCTTAAGGTTTAAAACCGCGCCAATTCAACATTGCTACCTGACAAAAAAGTTCATTTCTAATCAATCGTGAACCTCGTCCCAGTCAAGCATCATCACTTCAACAGGTGTTCCGGGTTTAACTTCTCTGGTATTTTCAGGAATAATAGCTAATCCATTAGCCTTACTCATAGACGTCAAAATCCCTGAGCCCTGAGGACCCGTGATGTGGGCGAAATACTTACTATCCTTCCTAGCAACTACAACTCGAGTAAAAATACGGCGCCCGTCTTTGTTCCCGACTGAGTCTTCCATAATCGCGGTAATATTGGATTTACTCAAATTGTTCCTGCCCATCATCTTGAAAATAGCAGGACGAGCAAAAACCTCAAAGGTAATCATCGAGCTGACCGGATTGCCCGGCAGTCCCAGATGAGGTATCTCTTTTCCATCGCTTCTTTTGAACATACCGAAAGCTAGAGGCTTGCCCGGCTTCATACGAACTGTCCAAAAGGTTACGTTACCCTCGGCAGCCAAGACTTGTTTAACCACATCATAATCACCTAATGAAACTCCCCCGGAAGTTACCAATATATCGCATTCGAGTCCCTCACGGACAGCAGCAGTCAATTGTTTCACATCGTCTGGAGCAACACCTAGAAGCCTGGGAATACCGCCGTACCGGAGAACCTGCGCCGCCAGGCTGTAACTATTGCTATTATATATTTTGCCGGGTGGCAGAGGCCGATTAATCTCTGCTACTTCGTTACCTGTGGCTAATATGCCTACGAGCGGGCGACGAATAACCGAAACCACACTTTTCCCCAGCGAAGCCAGCACTCCGATATCAGCTGGACGGAGCAATTTCCCCTTCTTCAACACCAGCTCCCCTTTAGCAATATCCTCACCTCTCCGGCGGATGTTACAACCTTCAGCCAGGCTGACCCGAACACCGATTTCAGTTTTGGAGATTGCAGCCTCCTTGCAGTCGATCTCATCGGTGTCTTCAAAAGGAACTACGACGTCCGCTCCGCCGGGTATAAAAGCACCGGTCATAATCCGAATAGCCGTTCCGGGCTCCACCTTCAAGTCAGAGACACCACCTGCGGCTATTTCACCAACAACTCGGAGAACCTTAGGATTCTTATGGCTTGCCCCCTTGATGCTCCCAGCCTGTACTGCATAGCCATCCATAGCAGAGTTATCATGAGGAGGCACATTAAAGGGAGAATAAACATCCTCGGCCAAAACCTGCCCTAAACAATCCAGGAGAGGTTTTTCCTCGCTGTTGAGAATTTGGATTGAATTTAAAATTTTAGTTAAAGCTTCTTCAACGCTAATCACAACTAATATTGTCCTTCACAGCCGTAAGGCAACGTCTTTCCTGCTTTATCAGTTCCTTAGCTTTTCTCAGGTCGGCCAGTGTGTTGATATTAAAGAAACTCAAATACTGAGAGTCGAATTTCACTATCTCGTCTTCGCCGATATATCTTGTCTTAACCAGATTGAAAAGATGTGATATTTCCAGCCTGTCCTCTTTAATCATTTCACGAATCGGCGCCAGGCAGCCCTTGGAATAAACAGCATGAAGTGGCTCGAGCATACCATGTACCTTAGGAACGACTGCATCAAAATTAAATGGGTGGTCAATCATATAAGACAGCAAATCACGATTGAGAAATGGCATGTCACAGCCTACGACCAAACTGTAGAAAGTTTCGGCATTTGCCAATCCGGTATAGATTCCTCCTAACGCCCCTTTCCCGGGATACAAATCTACTATTGTTTTTGCTTTCAATCGAGCAGCACGGATAATACCAAACTGTTCTTCACTGGTGACCACAAGCACTGATTGGGCCGGCGGTGAAAGACATTCTATTGTCCGCTCAATCAGACTCTGGTTGTTTATTATCTCCAAGGCCTTTACACGTCCTAATCGTAAGCTCTTGCCGCCGGCTAGAACTATTCCGGATACAGTTGAGACTCGTCCTCGGCTAACGTTATAACTCCGCTATATTTCTGACTATATTTTATCACCCTAGTCAACTGTTTGGACGAGTTTGGCACAAAAAAAATTAACAACTGGATA
>Ga0187878_1000035_pt1:0-72500 | contig 146715 bp, 140 predicted proteins | sample June2016WEW_17_1_FD_132979 | JGI IMG/M metagenome (GOLD analysis project Ga0187878, IMG submission 132979) | Peatland microbial communities from SPRUCE experiment site at the Marcell Experimental Forest, Minnesota, USA - June2016WEW_17_150 | ecosystem: Environmental > Terrestrial >... | reverse complement strand
ACGCTCACAACTAAGGAATAGAATGAAAGCCATGGCCGTGCTCCGGGCTCGCCTGCTGGACAAAGAGCAACGCAAAAAGAACGAGGAGATAACCGAAGAACGCCGTTCGCAGATAGGCAGCGGCGAGCGAGCCGAAAAAATCCGCACCTACAATTTCCCCCAGGACCGGGTCACCGACCATCGCATCAATCTCACTGTTCACAATTTGCCGCGCATTCTTGACGGCGCCCTCGACGAACTAATCGATGCTGTCGCCACCGGTGAACAGGTGAGACTATTAGAAGGAAGCCGTCTATGACCTTAGCCCAGGCGCTTCAGCAATCTGCTTACGTCTTAAGCGCAAACGGCATAGAGGATAGCCATATTGACGCTAGAATGCTGCTAGGCCGCGCCGCAAACCTTTCACCGGTCCAAATATACACTGAGCCCGAACAAACGTTAAGCCGGGAAGAAAAAGACAAATTACAGAAATTGATCAGGCGTCGCCTGCAACACGAGCCAACAGCTTATATTCTTAAGCATAAAGAGTTCTACGGCATTGATTTTTATGTCGATTCCCGTGTCCTCATTCCCCGTCCTGAAACGGAAATACTTGTGGACGCTGCTCTTAAATTCGCCGGCAGCCGCCGCTACCTTACAGGACCGTTATTAGTGGCCGACATCGGGACAGGCTGCGGAGCCATCGCCATTAGCCTTGCCCTGAACCTGCCCGGCAGCAAGGTTTACGCCACCGACCTTTCCTCTTCAGCTCTCGAGGTTGCTAAGCTGAACTGTGAGAACCACAAAGTTACCGAACAGGTAACTCTACTTTCAGGTAACTTATTACAGCCGCTACCCGAACCGGTCGACCTGATACTCGCCAACTTGCCCTATATTAAAAATTCCGAACTGCCCAGTCTCAGCCCCGAAATAGCCAAATTCGAACCCAGGATGGCACTTGATGGCGGTAGAAACGGCCTGGACTATATTCGACAACTTCTAGAGCAAGTAAAAGAGCAAATTAACACCGGCGGCTGTCTCCTTCTGGAAATAGGACGAAACCAAGAGAAAGACGTTAGCCGGTTAATACATAGTTGTCTAAACAGGGTAAATATTGAATATATCGAAGACTTGAATGGAATAAAGAGAGTCGTAAAAATTGAGTTGTATACACAATTTGACAAATAGCGGGATTTACCTTAAAGTATACGTTTGGTTCAAGCCAACAAACAAAATTATCTGAAGGAGGAAAAATATGCCCCTAAACATGATTGTTTGCTGCAAACAAATACTGGACCCTGAGGCACCGCCGGCAAGTTTCAAGATTGACCCCTCCACTAACAAGGTGATGCCACCACCCGGAGTACCCCCGGTCGTTAGTCCGTTCGATGAGCAAGCTGTAGAGGCAGCGCTCCGAATTAAAGACCAGCAAGGTGGCAAAATTACCGTCTTAAGCCTGGGCAACAACCTGCTCCGCGATGTGATCAAGAAGCCGCTTTCCATGGGAGCCGATGAGCTCATCCTCCTTGAAGACGAAGCCTTTGAAGGCGGTGACAGTTGGTCCGTCGCTTTCGCCCTGGCCACGGCTATCAAAAAGATTGGCGAATTTGACATCATCTTCTGCGGACGTCAGGCAGCCGACTGGGATGCCGGACAGGTCGGCTCGGGTATCGCGGAGATACTCGGAATCCCCAGCGTTACCGTGGCAAAGAAAGTAGAAGCTACTGACGGTAAAGCCAAAGTGGAACGAGTTATCCCCGACGGTTATCAGGTAATTGAGGTAACCCTACCCGCCTTGATTACAGTCAGCAATGAGCTTGGTGAAGCTCGCTATGCTACCCTCAAGGGGATTATGGCGGCATCAAAAAAGCAGCCTGTAATTTGGAAGCCGGCAGATATCGGGCTAGATGCCTCTAAAATAGGTGCTGCCGGCAGAAAAACCAAGCTTGTCAAACTATTCCAGCCAGTTAAGGAAGGTAAATGCGAAATCGTTGAGGCCGATACCCCTGCGGACGCTGGTTCCAAGCTGGCCATGAGACTCAGAGAAGCAAAAATAATATAAAACTGACAAGTAATCATAGGAGGTTATTATAGTATGGCTGAATATAAAGGCGTTATGGTCTACGGCGAAATAACGGATGGCAAGCTGAGCTCGATTACAACTGAGCTTCTGGGAGGTGGTCGCCATCTTGCTGATGAATTGAAAGAAGATTTGTTATGCATACTGGTAGGCGACAAATTAGGTGAAGCACCCAAAAAGGCTATCAGCTATGGGGCTGATAAAGTCTACACCGTTGAAGACCCGCTGCTTAAAGATTATCAAACCGATGCCTATGTCGCAGTAATAGAAAAAGCGGTGAAGGATACCTCACCGAGAATACTGCTCTTTGGACAAACTGCCGTGGGGCGCGATTTATCTCCCCGGTTGGCCTTTAGACTGGGCACCGCCTTGTCCATGGACTGTATTGAACTCAGCATCGACCCCTCTACCAAGCTGCTACAGCAGACCCGGCCCGTTTACGGCGGCAATGCCAGGGCTACTTTCGCCTCGGAGCTTCTCCCTCAGATGGTAACAGTCAGGCAAAAAGCAATGTCTCCACTGGAACCCAACGAAGCCAGAAAAGGAGAAATTGCAGCCATCAAGGCTGAGTTGGACCCGGCAAAGATAAGGACAAAGGTGCTGGACACCGTTAAGGAAGAGGTCGCCGGGGTAAAACTCGAAGACGCTCAAATAATAGTAGCTGGCGGCAGAGGCATTGGCGGACCGGACGGCTTTAAACAACTGGAGGAGCTGGCCAAAGCATTAAAAGCTGCAGTGGGAGCTTCCAGACCGCCTTCAGACAACAAGTGGGTGCCGGAATCATGGCAAATCGGCCTCACCGGCAAAATTGTGACACCCGAGGTCTATATAGCAGTAGCTATTTCCGGGGCCAGTCAGCACTTAGCTGGATGTTCCGGCTCCAAAAACATAATAGCCATCAATAAGGACCCGGAAGCCAATATATTCAAAGAAGCTCGCTTTGGTGTCGTAGGCGATTGGAAACAGGTCCTGCCGACGTTTACTCAAAAGGTCAAGGAGCTTTTAGCCGGCTAACTACACGGCGGCTTTTTGACTGGTTTTCTGGGCTATAATCTTCTGGGCGATTTGAGCCGGCACTTCTTCATAGTGGTTGAACTCAGTGGTGAAAGTGCCGCGGCCCTGCGTCATTGACCTGAGGTCCACGGCATAACGCTGTACTTCTGCCAGTGGTGCCTGTGCTTGAATAACGTTTACCCCGTCTCCAGGATTCATGCCTAACACACGGCCTCGCTTGGTGTTAAGGTCGCCGATTATGTCTCCCGTAAGAGTATCAGGCACGGTGATGGTCATGTTAACAATCGGTTCCAGCAAAACAGGCTGCGCTTCAGACAGTCCTTTCTTCAAAGCCTGGGCTGCGGCAATTTTAAAAGCCATTTCTGAAGAATCTACGGGGTGAGCGCTTCCGTCGACAAGCTTTACCCTTACGTCAACCACAGGGTATCCGGCTAAAATACCCTCCATCCTGGCTTCATTCACTCCCTTTTCCACAGCCGGAATATAGTTCCTCGGCACTGCTCCGCCAACCACTCTTTCGGTAAACTCAAAACCGGTACCTCTGGGCAATGGCTCCAGCTCCAAAACGACGTGCCCGTACTGACCGTGTCCGCCGGTTTGCTTCTTGTGTTTATATTCCGCTTCGGTTTGCGCATTAACAGTCTCTTTATAAGGTACCTTCGGCCGTTGCAGATTAACATCCACACCGAACTTGCTTGACAATTTCTCTGCCGCAACATCAAGATGTGTTTCCCCCATTCCCCACAAGAGTATCTCACCGATATCAGCCTCTCGCTGCACTTTCAGAGTGAAATCTTCTTCACATATTCTAGGCAGCACCGTGCTCATTTTGTCCAAATCACCTCTGGCTTTAGGGTGGACCGCCATACTCAACAGCGGCGCAGGAAAAACCATAGGAGCAAATTTTAGCTGGTGTTCACGCGCACCAAGCGTATCTCCTGTAGTTGTCGAGGCTAACTTAGTCACCGCGCCGATATCCCCGGCACTTAGTTGCGGTGTCGGCTCCTGTGTTTTACCCCGCAAGATAAAGAGCTGCCCTATACGCTCGGTACCGCCCTTGTTAACATTCCATACCTGTGAATTGCTGGAGATGGTTCCTGAATAAACTCGAAAATAGCTGAACTTGCCCACACGTGGGTCATTGGTTGTCTTGAAAACAAAGGCCGATAAAGGTGCTCCTGAAACCGGCTCAACAACCTCTTCGGCTCCCGTCGACGCATTTGTGGCTTTTAATTCGCCCCGCTCCCTGGGTGACGGCAAATAATCATGGATCGCATCCATCAAAGGCGTAACTGCAGTATTTTTCAGGGCAGAGCCAAGCAGTACCGGAACAACTTTGCCCAATCTGGTGGCCTCTTTTATGCAGCGGTGAATCTGTTCTTCGCTTATTTCCTCCCCATCCAGATATTTGGTAATAAGTTCATCATCCACCTCCACCACCGCTTCAACCAGTTTTTCACGGTAGGAATCAACGTCTCCTTTTAAATTCGATGGGATTTCAGCTTCTTTCAATGGGTTGCCGGTATAGGCCTTCCTGGTCACCAGGTCCACCACCCCTTGAAAATCTTTCTGTGAACCTATAGGTACCTGAATAGGCAGGCATCTGTCTCCCAGTTTGGTCTGAATATCTTTTAAGGTATTAAAGAAGTTAGCATTGTCCCTGTCCATCTTATTCACGAAAATAAGGCGCGGTAATTTGGCTTCGCCGGTATATCTCCACACCTGCTCGGTACCAACTTCCACCATAGAAACAGCGCAAACCACAATGACGGCGGCTTCACTGACCGCCAACCCGGCTTTAACTTCAGCCACGAAATCAGAATAGCCCGGTGTATCAAGTAGATTAAGTTTACAATCCTTCCACTGGCATGGCAGCAAAGACAGGTTAACGCTTATCTGGCGCTTTATTTCAGAAGGGTCATAGTCGGAAGTGGTTGTCCCGTCGGTGACACTGCCCAGACGGTTGATGGCCCCAGAATCGAAAAGCATCGCCTCAGCCAGTGATGTTTTTCCGGCGCCGGAATGTGACACTAAAACAACGTTGCGGATTTTTTCCGGTTCGAAATGATGCACTTAACGCACCTCGTTCCTAGTTGTGATTTGCCCTTAAAGGGCATTGGCATTGTAGCAATGTCTGCCTCTAACCGTCAAGGCAATTCCACCCGTATATCATAGCAGCCACCGCTACATGTTAAGAGCGTACGTCGTAATAGACCCGAAGGTCTGTGGCTACAACTTTGTGTTATAATGTCCACTATCCTTACGATGGGGAAGAAAGTGACATGAAGCTAAGCCGCAAAGAAGTTCAACACATAGCCCTTCTAGCCAGATTGGGGCTGAGCGAAGACGAAATCGAGAAATTTAGAATTCAGCTGTCCGACATTCTGGAAAACTTCGAGATACTAAAGCAGGTCGATACAGCCGACCTGCCACCCACATCCCAGTCCATTACCCTTGAGAACGTTCTGAGGCCCGACGAGGCAAAGGCATCTTACCCAGTAGAAGACATTCTCAAGAACGCGCCTCAGCGAGAGGGCAACTCCTTTAAAGTCCGTGCAGTCCTGGAATAAACCATGAATGACCTCCATCAGCTAACTATCAGCCAGGCCCATCAGCTGCTGAAAGAAAAGAAGATATCGGCAGTCGAATTGACTAAAGCCAGCCTGGCACATCTGGCTAAAGTGGAAGACAAGGTAAAGGCTTGTGTCACCATCAGTGAAGATGTAGCTTTAGAGCAGGCAAAAGAGGCAGACAAAACCATAAGCAGCGGTAAAATCAAGCCGTTAACCGGCATTCCCGCTTTGATTAAAGACGTTATATGCACCAGGAGCATCAAGACCACCTGCTCCTCAAAAATTTTGGAAAATTTCATCCCGCCTTACGATGCTACGGTTATAGAGAAACTGAAGTCCAGTAACGCGGTAATCTTAGGTAAGACCAACATGGACGAGTTCGCCATGGGGTCATCAACGGAGAATTCGGCTTTCTTTCCGACGCGAAATCCCTGGGACCTGGACCGGGTCCCCGGCGGCAGCAGCGGTGGTTCAGCCGTTGCCGTCTCCACCGATGAAGCCATATACGCCCTCGGCTCCGATACCGGCGGCAGTATCCGGCAACCCGCCGGGTTCTGCAGTGTGGTCGGCTTGAAGCCAACTTATGGCAGGGTGAGCCGGTACGGCTTGGTCGCCTTCGCCAGTTCACTGGACCAAATTGGTCCTATAACTAAAAATGTGGCTGACTGCGCTCTGGTGCTTAGCGCCATCGCCGGGCATGACCCGCAAGATTCCACGTCGGCCCCTAACCCGGTTCCCGATTACACCAAATCGTTAAATCAGGACATTAAAAACCTGCGAATAGGCATCCCCAGAGAGTACTTCGTCGAGGGCATGCAGAAGGAAGTAAGGACCAGCATAGAAGCCGCCATAAAAACGTTACAGGAAATGGGAGCCAAGGTGGACCGGGAGGCTTCATTGCCCCTCACCAAGTATGCACTTGCCGTTTATTACATCATTGCCCCTTCTGAAGCTTCGGCCAACCTGGCTCGGTATGACGGCGTAAAGTACGGCTTCTCTTATCGAGATACTACTAACATGTGGAAAGCCATGGAGAAGACAAAACAATTCGGCTTCGGGGCTGAGGTCAAAAGGCGTATTATGCTGGGAACGTATGCCCTATCAGCCGGCTACTATGATGCCTACTACCTTAAAGCACAGAAAGTGCGCACCCTGATAATAATAGAATTTAAAGATGCTTTCGAGAAATATGACGCACTGGTTACCCCGACTTCACCTACCGTGCCGTTCAAGCTGGGTGAAAAGGTGGACGACCCCATACAAATGTATCTAAGCGATGTTTGCACCTTGCCTATAAACATCGCTGGCCTTCCCGCTATATCTATACCGGCTGGCTTCGCCGATGGTTTACCTATCGGTATGCAGATTATCGGCAAGCCTTTCGACGAGGAAACCATACTTCATATCGCCTTCGCTTACGAGCAAGCCACCGACTGGCACAAGAGAAAACCGCCAATTTAGGACATCAAAATGCCGGAGTTGCACCCGCTCCAGGTTAAATGCTATTCCGGCCATAGCTATGCTCAGCGACCGGTATCTTTTTTCTGGCAGGACAAACAACACCAGATATCCAGGATAGAAACGGAGTGGCTGGAGCCGGGTAAGAAATTCTTCAGGGTCGTCAATGAAGATGAGAAGCTTTTCGAACTCTGCTATAATGAGGCACAAGATAAATGGTGGCTAATTTGTCAGGAGTCGAGGAGGTAATATGAAACAGATTTTTGAAGCTCTGGAAAAAGATGCCCGGATGACACCCGAACAAATTTCAACTATGACCGGAACGCCGGTTGCCGATGTAAAAAAGGCGATTAAAAAGGCTGAACAAGACCGGGCCATTTTGAGATATAAAGCCATCATCGATTGGACTAAATTGGGCGAGGAGGAGGTCCTGGCACTTGTGGAGGTCAAGGTCGTCCCGCAGCGTAATGTCGGCTTCGATGCCATAGCCGAACGCGTCTATCGTTTCCCTCAAGCCCGTTCCGTATACCTGGCCTCGGGCACCTATGATTTAGCAGTACTAGTAGCCGGTAAGACTATGCAGGAAGTCGCTGTCTTTGTCTCAGAAAAATTGGCACCTCTGGAGGCGGTACGGGGGACCGTTACCCATTTCATACTTAAGAAATACAAGGAAGATGGCGAAGTATTTGAGGGTGGGGAAGAGGTCAAGCGCCTGCCCGTAGCCCCTTAACCGCAAATCGATTACCTGCTTGCAGGCAGGAGGTTTCTGTGTCCAAAAACCAATCCAGCCATATTAAATTATCTCAAGGTCGCATATCCGAAAAGGTGAACGCACTGCCACCTTCGGGTATCAGGAAATTCTTTGACTTACTCTCCTCCATCGAGGGGGTAATTTCCCTGGGAGTCGGGGAGCCTGATTTTGTCACGCCCTGGTACATACGTGAAGCAGCCATATACTCGCTGGAAAAAGGCTACACCATGTATACCTCCAATAAAGGCACGCCGGAATTAAGAGCCGAATTAGCCAAACACCTCGAAGCCCGCTACGGTTTGACCTATGACCCCGAGGACGAAATACTGATTACTGTCGGCGTCAGCGAAGGCCTAGACCTGGCTGCCAGAGCTATCCTCAACCCCGGTGACGAAGTCATCATGCCTGACCCTTGCTACGTCGCTTATCCCGCCGCCATCAGTTTGGCCGGCGGAATACCTGTCCAGGTGGCAACCACTGTAGAAAACGATTTCGAGATAACCGCCGAGGACATCGAGTCGCGTATCACCCAGAGGACAAAAGCCATTTTAATCGGCTACCCCTGCAATCCCACAGGCGCGGTTCTACCCAAGGAAGAGCTTATAAAAATTGCTGAACTGGCTAAGCGATATAATCTTCTGGTGATTTCAGACGAAGTCTACTGCCGGCTCGTCTACGGTGTCGAGCATACCTGCCTGGCTACTTTACCGGGTATGAGAGAACGTACCATTCTATTGAACGGATTTTCCAAAGCCTATGCTATGACGGGATGGAGAATCGGCTACGCTACATGCGACAGGGAAATTGTGGGAGCCATGACCAAAATTCACCAGTACACGATACTGTGTGCTTCCATAATGGGACAGATGGCCGCTCTTGAAGCTCTGAAAGTCGATGACCGCGAAGTAGACGCCATGGTGAGAGATTACGACCGACGGCGCCGGGTTATCGTCAAGGGATTCAGAGACATCGGCTTGTCCTGCTTCGAGCCGAAGGGCGCTTTTTATGCTTTCCCTTCTATAAAAGTCACCGGCATGACCTCGGAGGAATTTGCTGAAAAGCTGTTAATGGAAGAAAAAGTAGCAGTAGTACCCGGCTCCGCTTTCGGTCAGTGCGGTGAAGGCTATATACGATGCTGCTATGCCACCTCCCTCCCCGATATTGAAGAAGCCCTCAAGAGAATGGGCAGATTCATAAATAGACATCGTAAAATATAATTATTGAAAGCCAGGCAAACTAAGAATACCCCTAGCAGGATTAAAGCCATGGATTTTCAATTAACCGAGGAACAGAATTTAACGCGTCAGGCTGTTCGAGATTTTGCCGAAAAAGAAATAGCCCCCATCGCCAGAGAGCTGGATGAAAAAGAACACTTCTCCATTGAGCTGACGCAGAAAATGGCCGACCTGGGCCTGCTGGGTTGCTTTGTCCCCGAAAAATACGGCGGCTCGAACATGGGCTATATCTCATATATCATCGTGGTCGAGGAACTGGCCAGGGTGGATGGTTCACAGGCGGCTACCATCGCTGCCGGAAACTCCTTAGGCATCGGACCAATCTACTACTTCGGCAACGAAAAGCAGAAGCAGGAATGGCTGCCCAGGCTGTGTTCAGGAAAAAATCTGGCAGCTTTTGGTCTCACCGAGCCTGAGGCCGGCTCTGACGCCGGCAGCTCTCGGACTGCGGCCGTGTTTAAAGGAGACCATTGGGTTATCAATGGCAGGAAAATATTTATCACCAACGCAGCCTGCCCCTTGACCGGCGTCATCGTCGTCCAGGCCGTGACCGGCAAGCCAGAGGCTGGACATGCAGAGCTCAGCTGCTTCATTGTCCCCAGAGATGCACCCGGCTTTACTGCCAAGGAAATGAAAGGCAAAATGATGTGGCGTTCGTCTAATACCGGAGAGCTTTTCTTTGACGACTGCATTGTTCCCAAGGAAAATCTTCTGGGGAAGATAGGCGATGGTTTCCATCAGATGCTGGCTACTTTAGATGGTGGGCGCCTGAGCATCGCTGCCATGGGACTCGGTGGCTCTCAAGGAGCCTTCGAGATAGCTCTGGAGTATGCCAATTCGCGTATACAGTTCGGTAGACCTATCAGCTCATTCCAGGTCAACGCCTTTAAGCTAGCGGATATGGCACTCGAGCTCGAACTTGCCCGGAATTTTCTGTACAAGGTTTGCTGGATACGAGAAAACAATCTTCCCATCACCAAAGAGGCGGCAATGGCCAAGCTCTATTGCTCAGAGGTTATGCATCGTTGCGTTCACCAGGGTTTGCAGTTGCACGGCGGCTACGGGCTGATGAAGGATTTCAGGATAGAAAGGTTTTATCGAGACCAGAGGCTTCTCGAAATCGGTGAGGGAACGTCGGAGATTCTACGAATTGTGATTGCTCGACATATCGGTGCGGCTGGGAGGGCAATCTAGGAGGCACATATGACAACAAGTAAGGACTCTGGACCTGCCAACAAAATGAGCTCAGCCGGGAAGAAGCCTGCCAGACATGAAGATTTTATTACCGATGCTTCCCGTATAGCACCTGCTAAAGCATTAAAGAAAGAGAAAGAAGCTCTAGGCGAACGAATACGAACAGCCCGTGAGATGCGCGGCCTCAGCCTCGACGATATCAGCAGCCGGACCGGCATCGATGCGGCTACACTGAATCGTATTGAGTCAAATGAAATATTACCTCCGCTGGGCCAATTGATCAGGCTGGGTAAAGCCCTGGATATGAAAATGGGCTATTTCATATCTCCCGGCGTAGACAAACCTGTGACTGTGGTACGTAAAGGTCAAGGCCAGGCTGTAGCCCGGTATGGAAAAAAGAAGAGCCAGCAATACGGATATATTTATGAATCTTTAGCCCCTGAAAAAGCTAACCGAATGATGGAGCCATTTATTGTGACTCTGCTGCCAACTGATGCGGAGGAGTTCTCCACCCACGACGGTCAGGAGTTTATCTATGTTCTGGAAGGTGAAATGAAAGTCCAGGTTGGAGACTGCACTGAGCTTCTGCATCCAGGAGACGCTGTCTATTACGATTCCACTCAACCTCATCTGGTCAAGTCCGCCACCAGGGCCAAGACCACGATACTCGCCGTCTTATACACTGGGACTAAATAGCCAAGTCCAAAGGCACGATAGCGCTCGGGAAAAAATACAACTGGACAAAGGAAAACAAGATAAATTGGAGATTAGTAATGTCGGCAATGGCCAGTAAAGCACCTACGAAGGAACTATCATACGTCTGTCTGCCTTATCGCCGTTTCTAATCTCGTCATCCTGATAGTATTTATATATACCCCGTCCCTGCTCCTTGGCCAAGTACATGGCGGAGTCAGCATTCTTCAATAGGTGTTCAATTTCTATGCCATCATCGGGATAAACAGCAATGCCGATGCTGGTTGTGACCTGCAGCCGATGGCGGCCGAAAACAAATGGCTCTTGAAAGGCATTTAAGATTCTCTGAGCGAACTTGGTAACGTCATCTATGCAGGAGATTTGAGGAAGTACCAGAACAAACTCGTCGCCACCTATACGGGAGATAGTATCGCTGTTACGTATGATACTTGATAACCGCTGCCCGACAGCTTTCAACAGCTCGTCGCCGACGCTGTGCCCCATGGCGTCGTTAACCGCCTTAAATCTGTCCAGGTCAAGCATTAGAGCTGCCACCCGGTGACCGTTTCGCCGTGCCAGAGCCGTCCCTACCATAAGCCGGTCACTTAACAATATCCTGTTAGGCAGGCCGGTAAGCGAGTCATGAGTTGCCATCTCAGCAAGCTTTTCCTCAAACTGCTTGCGTTCTGTAATATCACGGCTGACTGACCGGAACCCGATAATCTTTCCTTCCTTATTTCGCAACGGAGAAATTGAGTTTTCTAAAAATATGTGCGCCCCGTCTTTTCTTATACTGGCAAAAAGAAACGACTTCAACGCCTCGCCTGTACGATAAACTTTATTCCAAGCCCTATAAACATTCTTAACATCTACTTTGGGCACATAGACCTTATAATTCAATCCCATTAGCTCTTCCCTTGAGTATCCTAACTGGCGGCAAGCCGAATCATTCACGAAGGTGAAGTTGCCCGCAAGGTCTACTTCATAGTAGCCTTCTTCTATTTCCTCCAGTATGGCACGGTACCTCGCCTCCGACCTCCTTAAAGCTTCCTCCATATGCAAACGTTCGGTAACATCACGACCAATGCCGCGGAATCCAACAACTTCTCCTTTTTCATTTCTCAAGGGAAAGACCGAGCTTTCGGTAAATATTCGTTTTCCATCCTTTCTAATTTGTTCCATGAGAAACAGTTCGTTAGGATTACCTGTCTGATGTACTTGCTTGTTAAGCTCAGACTGCTTCTTAACGTGCTCGGGCGGAGTGTAAACTCGATAATTCATCCCCATGAGCTCTTCTCTGGAATAACCCAGCTGGCGGCACAAAGCATCGTTGAAAAAGGTGAAGTTGCCGTCAAGGTCCGTTTCATAGTAGGACTCCTTCATGTCCTCCATTATGATCCGATATTTATCTTCTAACGTCAAAACAGTCTCTTCCAATCTCACTTTTTCGGTAGCCCCCGTAAAGCTTCCCATATCGATTCCTTCTCCTCTGTGACCAGTTAGTGACCTTGGATAATGCTCGATCGTCTCCAATTTCCCTTCACTTTACAGTTATTCAGCTCCTGGAGGGTGCATTATGAAATTATGGTTTTCTATCCGGGCTAATGTAAATATCTGTTCCGGTACAATGCACACGTAGTCCCCCGCTTCAGAGGACGGCAAGTTTACTTGCTGTAATCTTTCATTCTGTGCCAAGTAGACGTCCGGACTGGCGCAGCTTACCAGTGTTTGAGCCAACTGTGTTAACCGGTCTCTCCTGGATTTTTTACGTTCAACCATCTTTTGCATATAATTTTTACCCCCTTTATCAATTAGTCCCATAGAGCTAATCTAAATATACTACCATCTGGCGCTGTAGTGAATAGCCCATAGGTAACTTTAGACATAGTGAAAAGGTACCCATACTATTGGTTAAGCTTACGGGTTAAAAGGTAGGATATGTAGGCACTGGTTATTGCCCAAAATGCTGCAGAAATTCACGTTGAAGTCTGAGATTCGAAGCCACAAGCTCCGCATCTTGAAAATTAGCCCGTCTGCCCTGCCAATCTACCACTTCGCCACCCGCCTCTCTAACTAGCAGCAGGCCACTGGCAATGTCCCAGGGAAAGAGATAACGGTGAAAGTAAAGGCTGACTCTGCCGCAGGCGACATAAGCTAAGCCGAGTGATGATGAACCCATTAGTCTGACACAATGCACCTGTCCCCAAATCCGGTTAACCGTATCGAGCATCTGCCTGCCCCGGTCATGGCTATAGCCAAGGTCGAGACCTACGAGGGACTCCTGGAGGGAACTTATTGTGGTTACGCGAATCGGGGACTCATTAAGATAAGCCCCTTTTCCAGTCTCAACGTGAAAGAGCTCTACCCTCACCGGGTCATAGGTTACTCCCAACAGGATATCCTCATCCCGAACCAGAGCGATGTTTACGCAGAAAAAGGGAATGCCGAAGGTATAATTGTTGGTGCCATCCAAAGGATCGACAACCCAGGTGTAATTGTCGATCGGGGTTGAGGAATGCGATTCTTCGGAGAGGATGCCGAAATCCGGATATTCCCTTTTTAAAAAATCTATTATGAACTTTTCAGACAGAATGTCAGCATCAGTAACGAGATTACCCTGGCTTTTACGTTTTACATGTTTTACAGAGCCGAAATGAGCCAGGAGAATTTCGCCAGCTTCTTTAGCCGCTGCGCTAGCTACTTCAAGGGCACTTTTGCCGCTCGTGGCAAGGGGCAAATTGGACATAGCGAAACTTCACACGTCCCGCGGAAGTAGCCCCATCTTTTCTTTTACTTCGGCTAAGGTCTTTTGGGCGATTACCTTGGCCCGCTTGGCTCCATCAGCCAGGACTTCGTTTACATATTCCGGCCTGGCAGCAAACGAGGCTCTTCTCTCTCTCAGAGGCGCCAGCGCTTTATTTATCCCCTCGGCAAGTAATCCCTTGCAGTCGACACAGCCTATGTCCGCCGAACGGCATCGACTGGTTATCTCGTCTACCTGTCCGGTATTAAAGAAGCGATGGAGACTGAATACGTTACACACCTCCGGATGGCCGACATCCGAACGATATTTTCGGGCAGGGTCGGTTACTGCCGTCATCACTAGCTTCTTTGTCTCCTCCGGAGTAGCCGCCAGCTCGATAACGTTATTGTAGCTCTTGCCCATCTTCTGAGCGCCGTTCAGCCCCAACACCATGGGAAAAGAGGTCAGCTTGGCCTGCGGTTCAGGAAAAGTATCCCCGAATAGAGAATTAAACCGCCGGGCTATTTCCCGCGCCAGCTCAAGATGCGGCAATTGGTCCTCCCCTACAGGAACCACTTCGGCCTTATATAGCACTATATCGGCAGTCATTAACACGGGGTAGCCCACAAGTCCGTAGTTGACATTTTGAGGCTGCATACGTGCCTTCTCTTTGAAAGTAGGTACACGCAATAACCAGCCTAACGGCGTAATCATGCCCAGTAGCGTATAAAGTTCCATCACCTCAGGAACGTGCGATTGAACAAAGATAATGCTTTTCTTGGGGTCGAGACCGGCAGCCAGCCAGTCAAGCATCATCTCATGTATATCCTGCTGAAGTCTATTAGTGTTCTCTAAGGTCGTTAACGCATGGATATCAACTATGCAATAAATGCATTCATATTCATCTTGTAGAGCAACATAATTTTGAATGGCACCCAGATAATTGCCTATGTGCTGCCTGCCGGTGGGTCGGGCACCGGAAAAAACGCGCTTTTTCATGATTCGTGCCAGTTTAGCATAAAGCGTATTCAGCTACAAACTGAGGTTTGAGGATGTTTAACCGTCGTCGCGAGAAGCCCTTCCGCGGGAGGGCAACATGGCAATGCCAGTCAAATACCAAAGCGGATTTGCATTACACCAGAATGACAAACGGGGGTGGCTACATGCTTTCAGGGGCTGTCATACCCATAAGATGAAGCGTTCTGGCCAGGACAATCTGCGCTGCCTTGACCAACTTAAGTCGAGCTTGGGTCAGCTCCTGGTTTTTTGAAACAACCCGACATTGTTTGTAAAAGCTGTGGAAAACGGTGGCTAAATCTTGAGCATAGTAAGGCAAATGATGCGGCTCCAGTGTATCGGAAATTAGCTCTGCTATTTCCGGCAGCCTGGTCATTCGACGTATCAAAGTTAATTCCGGCTCGGTGGCAAGTAAGGAGACATCGCCTCGACTGTAATCGATTCCCCTTTCTTCAGCCAGACAAAGGATGCTGGAAATGCGAGCGTGAGCATATTGAACGTAATAAACCGGATTATCCGCCGATTGCTTCTTGGCTAGCTCCAAATCAAAATCCATCTGGGCATCGGCGGAACGAGATAGGAAGACAAAGCGACAGGCATCAGGACCAACCTCGTCTATTACCTCCCGCAGGGTGATCATGTCACCGCTGCGCTTTGAGACTCTGACTACCTGCTGCCCGCGGCGGAGTGTGACTAATTGACAGATTATGACCTTCAGCCGTTTGGGGTTTATTCCCAGAGCATTGACCACAGCCATCATGCGGGAAACATGCCCCTGATGGTCCGCTCCCCAGATATCGATCACGCTTTCGAACTTTCGCTCCAGGAATTTATTGAAATGATAGGCGATATCTGAAGCGAAATATGTGGGAGAGCCATCACTGCGTATCAAGACATTATCTTTGTCTTCACCCAGTGCCGAAGATATAAACCAGGTGGCATTTTCCTTCTCCGCTACATAACCGCCTTTTGTCAACATCTTCATAACCTTTTCATATTGGCCATTTTTGTACAGGCTCTGTTCACTGAACCAGACATCAAACTCCACATCCAGCAATTCGAGGTCTTTTTTAATCATGTCCATTATCCTGGTAACCCCGAGCATTCCCAGTTCCCGAATAGCTGCGTCTGCAGGCATTGTCGAAAGGCGTTTGCCTTCCTTCTTTATTATCTCTTTGGCCAGGTCGACCATGTAGTTTCCCAGGTAGCCGTCGCTCGGCATGTCAACATCGATACCCAGACATTGTTGGTATCGCGCGTAAAGAGACCGTTTAAAGGCATCTAACTGGCTGCCGGCATCATTGATATAGTATTCCTTCTCTACCGCGTACCCGGCGGCGCTGAGCACATTAGCCAGGGTACTTCCCAGAACAGCGCCGCGCCCGTGTCCGACATGTAGCGGCCCGGTGGGGTTTACACTTACAAACTCAATCTGAACTGGCTTTCCCGCACCCAGGTCTATATTTCCGTAAGAATCGCCGGCATCCAGAATAGCGGCTACCTGTTCCGTAAGCCAACCGGTACTGAGACTAAAATTGATAAAGCCCGGGGAAGCAACGACTATTTTGGAGACTTCAGGCAAAGGAGGCATAAATTCTATGATTTTCTCGGCGATTGCCGGAGGAGCTTTCTCCGTCGTTCTTGCCAGCTTGAGCGGCAGACTGGAAGCATAGTCGCCATGCTCAGGATTCTGCGGGCGTTCTACCACGATCTCAGGTAAAGCTGTGGCAGCCAGGACTCCTTCTTGTTGAGCCGCTCTTGCAGCCTGCTCCAGGACCTTAGCCAGTTTGTGTTTGATAAACATTAATCCTCTGAATAATAGACGCTGAGATTATTCGCCGTGCTCTGAGTGACAAAATGGGATTAGCGAATACCCCTATATAATAGAACTACTATACATAACTTGCAAATCAGCTCAATTCACCGCCCGTTTGCCAAACTCTGGACAGCTCCTGAGCTAACAGTTTATGTTCCGGCATAGTGAGGCCCGAATCCTTCTGGAAAAGAGCGATGGCCTCATTTCGAGCTAATTCCAGAAGTGGCGTGTCAGATAGTCTGGCCATGCGGAGGTCAGGCAAACCGCTCTGTCGAGTGCCGAAGAATTCACCCGGCCCTCTTAGCTCTAAATCTTTCTCGGCTAAAACAAAACCATCTTGAATTCCCTCTATAGCCTGTAATCTCTCGCTGCCCTCGGGCGACGGCTTCTCTGCCAGAAGCAAGCAGTAACTTTGCTTCTCACCCCGCCCTACTCGACCGCGAAATTGATGCAACTGCGATAGGCCAAAACGGTCGGCAGCCTCTATCAGCATAACACTAGCATTAGGAACATCGATGCCGACCTCTACTACAGGCGTGGATACAAGAATATCGAGCTTTCCGTCCCTGAAGCTCTTCATCGCTTTATCCTTCTCAGCGATTGCCATCCGGCCGTGTAGTAAGCCGAGTTTCAAGTCAGGGAAAACTTCCTGCGACAACCGTTCATATTCGGCCACCGCCGCTTTAGCTTCGATGCTTTCTGATTCTTCGATTAAAGGACAGATTATGAATGCCTGCGCGCCGGCGGTAATTTCCCGGCGGAGAAAATCATAAGCTCTGGCTCTCTGCTCCGGTTTAAGCCATTTTGTTTTTATCTCTTTCCGACCAGGAGGTAATTCATCTATGACCGAAAGGTCTAAATCGCCGTAAAGCGTCAAGGCCAATGTCCGCGGAATAGGTGTAGCCGACATCACCAGTATGTGGGGATTAAATCCTTTCTGGCGTAAAGCTAAGCGCTGCAAAACACCAAAGCGATGCTGCTCATCTATCACTACCAGCCCCAGCCTGGAAAACTCCACGGCCCTTTGAATTAGAGCGTGCGTGCCGATGACGATATCCACCTTGCCTGATTCAATTTCCTCATGTAAAGCTGATTTTTGCTTTTCGCTCAGACTTCCCGTTAATAGGGCAAAAGTGATTGGATGCAAAAAGAGTCCGTAGTAGCGACAAAGGTTATCTTGTTCTTCCTTCCGTTCGCTCACCTTGGATAGAAGTTGGCACATGCTGCGGAAGTGCTGCTCAGCTAGTATCTCGGTTGGCGCCATTAACGCTCCCTGGTAACCGTTATCGGCTGCCGCCAACAAAGCGGTTACAGCCACTACAGTTTTGCCGCTGCCCACTTCACCCTGGAGAAGACGTGACATAGGCCGCGTTTCTTGCAGGTCGCCGAGGATTTGTTGCAGCACCCGCTGCTGCGCACCGGTCAAAGTAAACGGCAGGGAACGCAGAAACTTGTCGATGTTCTCTCCGATTGCCTTAAAGGCGTTTCCGGGTTGACTTTCCTGCCAGTCCCGCTTCTTGCCGAGCACACCCAATTGAATAAGGAAAAGCTCATCGAAAGCCAGACGCCTCCTGGCTTCAGCCTTTAGCGAATAGCTATCCGGATAATGAGTCTGGATAATCGCTTCCGGCAAATCTATCAGTTTGAACCTGCTTTTCGTCTCCTGTGGCAGAAAATCTGTCATCTGACATACCCAATTATCGAGGGCTCTCTTCACCATATTTCTGACCTGTCGGGGATACAGGCCCCGTGTTAAGGGGTAGACGGGAACCAAACGACCGGTATGAATTAGCTCCTTGTCCTCAACCAACTCCCATTCCGGCGATTCTAATACTTTATTTCCCTTGAATTCCGATACCCTGCCGCTGAGGACTACTTGAGCGTTGGTGCGAAAATTCTTAGCCAGGTACGGCTGATTAAACCAGACCGCCCTCATATTTCCGGTCTCATCGCCAACAATGACTTCAGTGCCCTGTTGAGGTCCCAGCCTGGCCATTCGAGCTTCCCATACCGTAGCCAAAATAGTTTGTTCCTCACCCACCACAAGCTCGGCAATGGTTTTCCTCTGACTGTAATCAAGATGGCGCCTGGGGAAAAAGTAAAGTAAGTCACGAATTGTCTGAACTCCAAGCTTGGCCAGCTTGCCGGCTGAACTGGCGGCAATGCCTTTCACAGTAGTTACCGGCGAGTCTAAAACTTTGTCTCCACGCGAGGAACAGACCGCAGAACCGGTAGTTTTACGGTTGACCGCTGTGGCGCGAGCCCGACTCTTTTTCGCCGGCACCGTTTCGACCAATGTCTCCACTCGAGCCAGCCAATCTATAACATCTTTGACCCACGCTTTACGCTTATCCAGGTCCCAACCGGCATAATCAGAATCAGCCAGGCAAAGTTCGGTGAAACGGGATAAAGGCTCAGGCGAGTTTATCCTGTTTCTGGTTTCACTCGCCCATTTACGGAGATACTTGTCAAGTCCACCCAGCACCGTAGTGTTGGCATAATTTCTCTGGCCTTCCATCTGGAGAATGGTTCGAAGAGGCTCGACATTAATGAGGGGAATTGTCACTGACCTTAACCTTTTCTAATTGCCGGCAGAAAAAAGACTGGTACTGTTTTAATTCTCAATGCCGGTAAAAATTGCTCTGGAGAAAAACCTACAAAACATCACTCCAGAGAAACTACATAGAGGTAATTTGGTTGTCCACCGGAAACCATTTCAACTTGCTTGTCACCATACTTATTGCGTATTTCGTTAACCACCCGCTCCGCCTGAGGTGCTTCGATATCCGCTCCATAGTACACAGTCACCACTTCTGCTGAACCAATGCCCGCTTTACCGAGGGCTTCGAAAAGAACCTCGTCCAGGTTATTATCGGCAGCTACCAAATTTTCGTCGTCAACGATAGCTATAATCTGTCCCTTCTTTATCTTCAACCCATGTAATTGGGTGCTACGTGCTGCCTCGGTAATTTCCACAGTTTTTACCCCGCTGATAGCCTCATTCATGGCCTGAACGTTTTCTTCCATTCCGCCCTCATAATTAAAAGCTATTAGAGCAGCTATCCCTTGAGGCATAGTCTTCGTTGGTATTACCGCTACTTCTTTGTTTGTGAGCTCATGGACTTGGGATGCAGCCAGAATGATATTCTTGTTATTAGGCAGAAGAATCACTTTCTGCGACGGCACCGATTCCACCGCCCGAAGTATCTCCTGAACACTCGGATTCATTGTCTGTCCGCCTGAAACTATGACGGCGGCTCCTAAACTCCGGAACACCTCTTTCATACCGCTTCCCATGGCGACAGCTACCACGCCTATATCCAAACTCGGCAACCTGTCTTTCTGCATCTCGATAAAGCCAACATGCTGGTCATCCATATTCTGAACCTGTAACTGATGTAAAGTGCCTAAGGAAGTAGCAAACCTTATAATACCCCCAGGGTCATAAGTATGGATATGAACCCTGATAGTAGCCTCATCACCAACGACGACAATAGATTGACCTTTGTTTTCCAGCTTCTTTCTTATCTTGTCAGGGTCGAGTTTATTGCCCTGGAGCAAAAAGTTGGTGCAATATCCGTATGGTTCCTCTTTTTCAGTCGACAGCGGAGTCACCTTCGCACCGACAGGCATCTCGGCTGCAACCATTTGCGGTCGCCGGTATCTCATTTCCTCAGCGTTCCCTTCTAAGTAACGAAGCACACCCTCCAGCAACACATATATACCCTGCCCGCCGGCATCTACAACGCCAGCTTCACGCAACACATCCAGCAAAAGGGGGGTCCTGGCTACCGAATTCCTGGCTTCATTAACCGCAGCCTCCGCCACTTTAGTTAAGTTATCCGGGTCGGTCCGTGCCGCTTCTTCAGCAGCTTTGGAGGCGTCCTTGACGACTGTCAACATAGTTCCTTCTACCGGCTGTGACAGCCCTTTATAAGCCGCGCGCGCAGCTTCCCCCAAGGCTATGGCTAAATCGCTTCCGGTAATCGACTCTTTCTCGTCAAGTCCCTTGGCCAGTCCACGAAAGAACTGAGATAGAATCACGCCCGAATTTCCCCGGGCGCCCATCAGAGCACCTTGAGCCATTGCCTTGGCTACGGCCGAGACACTGTGGTCTAAGACTCTATCAGCTTCTTCCATGACCGACCGCATAGTTAGGAACATGTTAGTCCCGGTATCACCATCAGGCACGGGAAAAACGTTTATGGCATTAATATCCGGAACGGTTTTCTCCAACCAGCTGCTGCCGGCGGCAAACATATCTTTGAACTCTTGACCGCCACAGGAAAGAACTTGCTTCATCCGTCTCCTTTTTACAATCCCGCAATTGTGGTATAATTTTACTCCTGTTGTCAAGACCGACTTAGGGAAAAGGAGTTAGCGATTTGGCTACAAAATGCGATATCTGTGGCAAAACGGCACACTTCGGCCATAGGGTAAGCCATTCGAAGCAGCATACCAGGCGGCGCTGGTTGCCTAATATCCAGCGGGCCACGATTCTTCTTGATGGGAAACCAAAACAACTTAATTTGTGTACCCAATGCCTGCGCACTCAACATAAGTTAGCCCATTAGACTAAGCGCTCTCCTCATCTCTTGCAGAGCCTTAGCAGCCCCTAGCTTAGAGCTAAAAATCGCGGCTCCGGCAACCAAAACCTCGGCTCCCGCTTTGGCTACTTCCGGTGCTAAAAGCGCCGTAATACCACCGTCCACTTCAAGCTCGGCATGCGCCTGCCTTTCATCTAATATCCGGCGTAACCGGACTATCTTGTCCTTCATACTATCTATAAAAGCCTGACCGCCGAAGCCAGGATTGACAGTCATAACCAGTACCAGGTCAAGCAGAGGCAATACTTCATCTAACGAACTTAGATGGGTCGCTGGATTAAGCGCCACTCCAGCTCTGACTCCTAAATCTTTTATTGACTCGACCAGGCGATGCAAATGTGTAGCAGCTTCAACATGTACGGTGATAATGCTGGCTCCGGCTTCAGCGAACTGACGGATATGAGCCTCAGGCTGCTCAATCATCAAATGTACGTCCAGCGGCAAATTGGTCCGGGAACGAAGCGACGCTACCACGGGAGCACCGATTGTAATGTTGGGCACAAAATGCCCATCCATGACATCAACGTGAATGTAGTCAGCTCCGGCTTTAGCTACTTCATTGACTTGTTCACCCAGACGGCTGAAATCAGCGGAAAGTATAGACGGCGCCAGCTTAATTCGCCTATTTTGCATTAATCTTACCGGTAAGCCTTCTAGCTTTAGTCAAGGCAGCCAGTACCTGCTCCGGCGCCGTGCCACCAACAACATTGCGAGCCGCAACCGAAGTATTCAAAGTAATGCTATATACATCGCCGGCAAAAAGAGGCGAGAATTTTCGATATTCGCTAAGGCTCAGTTCCTGGAAGCTCTTACTTTTGCCGATTGCATATTGCACCAGCTCGCCTACAATTTTGTGCGCCTCTCGGAAAGGCAGCCCCTTATTCACCAGATAGTCCGCCACATCGGTAGCCAGCAAATAGCTGCCCGACATTACCTGCCGCATCCGGTCGGCATTGATTTTCATTCCCTTTATCAATCCCGCAAAAACTCCTAAAGTTGTTAGAAGTTTATCCACGGTGTCAAAAAGTCCCTCTTTGTCTTCCTGCATATCGCGGTTGTAAGCCAGCGGTAGCCCCTTCATCACCGTCAACAGGCCGAGCAGATTTCCGTAAACTGTGCCTGTCTTACCTCTGGCCAGCTCTACCACGTCAGGGTTCTTTTTCTGAGGCATGATGCTGCTGCTCGTCGCATAGGCGTCATCAAGCTCTACAAAGCTGAACTCTTCCGAAGACCAGAGCACTATCTCTTCCGCTAACCGCGATATATGCATCATGGTAATGGCAGCGGCAGCTTCATATTCAATGACAAAATCCCGGTCAGATACAGCATCGAGGCTATTTCTGCTTAATTCGCTGAATTCCAGCTTCTTAGCTACAAAGTCGCGGTCGATAGAGTAACCTACTCCAGCCAGAGCGCCGCTGCCCAACGGCAGTACATCGGTACGCTTCAAGCAGTCCTGGAATCTCGTCACATCCCGTTGCAGCATCTCGAAATAAGCCAGGATATGGTGGGCAAAAAGGACAGGCTGGGCCTGTTGCAGGTGAGTGTATCCGGGCATAATCGCAGATTTGTTTGCCTCAGCCAAATCCAGTAGTGCCAACTGGAAACCTTTTAGTTTGCTAACAGTTTCCGAAATAGCTTCCTTGACGAAAAGGCGCAAGTCCAGGGCTACTTGGTCGTTTCTGGAACGGGCAGTATGCAGCTTGCCGGCCACGTCGCCTATTTTTTCAAACAGCCGGCTCTCAATATTCATGTGTATATCTTCGAGTTCGAGCTTAAATTCCAGTTTACCCTGTTCTATCTCCTCCCGGATGGAGACAAGACCCTTAACAATAAGCTCAGCGTCTTTCTTCGATATCAGGCCCTGATTGGCCAGCATCTGGGCATGCGCCATGCTCCCGGCGATGTCATGTTTATACAATCGCCAGTCAAAGGGGATGGATGCAACATATTTTTCTACGCTTTTATCGACGCCCTTCTTAAAGCGACTGCGTAAGTGACCTTTAACCTCGTCTTTTTTAGCCATCTATTTTTCTCGAATATCTCAAGCTTTCTTTTTGGGTTTCTTCTCTGCACCCTCGCCCTGAACTCTTGCCTGCACCTTGGTTGGCAGTCCGAAGATGTGAATGAAGCCAAGTGAAGCGCTCTGGTCGAAAACATCACCTTTGTCGTAAGTGGCCAGGCCATAGTCATATAAAGAGACCGGAGATTTCCTGCCTACTACAATACAGTTCCCTTTATAGAGTTTGACTCTTATAGTGCCGGTTACGTGTTTTTGAGCGCGGTCCACATATGCCGCCAGGTCCCGGCGCAACTGCGTAAACCACAGGCCGTTATAAATGATATCCGCATACTCACTGGAAACTTTCTCATTGAAACGGAGCTGCTGGTGAGATAAGGTCATAGCTTCCATGGCTTGATGAGCTTTCAGCAGAACCATAGCTGCCGGGGACTCATAGATTTCCCTCGACTTTATGCCTACCAGTCTGCTTTCCACATGGTCGACTCTACCTACGCCGTGTTTACCGGCTAATTGATTAAGCTGCTGAATAAGAGCCACGCCATCCAACTTTTTGCCATTAAGGCTTACCGGTATTCCTTCCTCGAAACCGATCTCTACATATTCAGGCTTATCAGGAGCTGCCGCCGGTGATTTAGTCCAGGCGAAAACCTCCTCCGGCGGCTCAACCCAGGGATCCTCCAGCACGCCGCATTCTATACTCCTGCCCCATAGATTCTCATCTATCGAGTACGGACTGGCTGCCTTAACAGGTATAGGGATGCCATACTTTTCAGCGTAGGCAATGGTCTCTTCTCGAGTCATACCCCACTCCCGCGCCGGTGCTATAATTTTTAGTTTTGGGGCCAGCGCCGCTACACTTACATCGAAGCGGACCTGGTCATTACCCTTACCCGTCGAGCCGTGAGCTACGGCAACAGCGCCCTCTTTTATAGCGGTATCCACCAGCAATTTTGTTATCAATGGCCGACCGAGCGCCGTAGCCAAAGGGTACTGTTTCTCATAAATGGCATTGGCTTTGAGAGCCGGGAAGACAAAGGAATCGACAAAAAGTTTTTTAGCATCAATTGTTAATGCCTTAACAGCTCCTATCTTCATCGCCTTTCTTTGGATGGCCGGCAACTCACCAACGCCGCCTATGTCTGCGGTAAGCGCAATTACTCCCATGTTGTATTTATCCGCCAGCCACTTTATGGCTGCCGAAGTATCAAGGCCTCCGCTATAGGCCAGTACTACCTTTTCTGCCATTCTTATAACCTCCGGACTAAAACTTTTTCCAGAATTCGCAACGCCTCGTCGACATCTTTCTCAGTAATGATGAGCGGCGGCATAAACCGCAAGGCATTCGGCTTGACCGCATTAACCAGCAAACCTTCTTTCAAACACTCCATCACTACATCTTGTGCTATATTATCGGTGAAGTTGAAAGCTAATAGCAGCCCACGACCTCTTATATCAGTTATGAAATTGAATTTGGCTTTCAGCGTTTCCAGGCCGGCTATAAAATACTGCCCCAGCTTTTTAACCTTGTCCGGTATGTTATTATCGATGATAAATTTCAAGGTTGCCGTTCCAGCCGCACAGACTAAGGGATTGCCGCCGAAAGTAGAGCCATGTTCCCCGGGGGCAAAGACCGAAGCCCGTTCCTTGGCCAGAAAAACCCCGATGGGCACGCCGCCACCTAACCCCTTGGCTAGTGTCATTATATCCGGTTCAACACCATATTGCTCGTAGCCGAACAGGCTGCCTATCCGGCCAATCCCGGTTTGAATCTCATCCAGAATAAACAAAATGCCTTTTTCATCGCACCAGTCTCGAATCTCCTTAAGATATTCATCATGCGGTACATTAACGCCACCCTCGCCCTGAATGGGCTCCACCATCACAGCACAGGTTCGACCGGTGGTCGCCGCTTTAATGGCCTTGATGCTATCGTAATCTACATTGACAAAACCGTCAGGGAGCGGAATGTAAGGTTGCTGGAATTTGTCCTGCCCCGTGGCTGCCACCGTGGCTAACGTCCTGCCGTGAAAAGAGCCATGGGTGGTTATGATTTCGTAAGCTCCATCCAGGTGCAGCTTTCCATAGCGGCGTGCCAGCTTCATAGCCCCTTCGACAGCCTCAGCACCGCTATTGCAAAAGAAGATCCGGTCAAGGCAGCTATTATCAATCAACAATTTAGCCAGTTGTACTTGAGGAATAGTGTAGAACTGGTTCGATACCTGTATCAGATTATTGGCTTGTTCTGTCAGCGCCTTGACGACCACAGGATGGCAGTGTCCCAAACTGTTGACCGCCCATCCGCCGACAAAATCAAGGTACTCCTTGCCCTCGATATCCCAAACTCGAGCTCCCTTACCACGAACCAGAGTAATGGGCAACCGATTGATTGTCCGCATAAATAATTTCTGTTCTAATTCTTGCCAGTTTTCCATTTTACCAGCCTATCGTAGTACCATCGCCTTTGCCCTCAAACTCATCAAGCAAAGCATGAGGTACTCTACCGTCAATAATTCGGGTCATGGGCACCTTGGTCATGGCCAGGAGGCAAGCCTCAATCTTGGCCACCATGCCTCCGGAAGCCACGCCGTAGTCAATCAATTCCCTGGCATCCTGCGGGTTTAATGTCCGGATGAGTTTCTTGGAATTATCGTAGAGACCCGGGACATCGGTAAGAAAAATAAGCTTCTCCACCTTCAGAGCAGCGGCAATCTCACCGGCAGCAGTATCACCGTTAACATTTAGCAAATTCGTATCCGTGTCCGAGCCTTCCAGCAAGCCGAGGCTTACCGGCGCTATTACCGGTATATATCCAGCCTTAATTAATATCTCTATGACAGCCACGTTAACTTTTAATTCCTCTCCGGTATATCCCAGCTCCGGCCTTTTGTTTTTCGCCAAAATTAGGCCGCCGTCAACACCGCTCAGGCCCACTGCCCTGCCACCCTGGCGCCATATAGCCGAGACCAGTTCTTTGTTGACCAGTCCGGCCAGCACCGCCGTAACTACCTTCAATGTCTCCAAGTCGGTAATCCTCAACCCCCGAACAAAGCTGGTCTCTATGCCTAATCTCCCCAGCCATGTGGAAACCACATTGGCACCGCCATGGACTACCACCAGCGGTACGCCTCTTTTTTGAAGCGCCACCAAATCTTCAATGGTGGTGTCGGCACTGCCCAAAGTACTACCGCCAATTTTAATAGCTATAGGATTCATTGGTTTTTATCTCGCAGCCCCGTTTAACTCGTGTAAGCGCTATTTATAGTAACATATTCCTCAGATAGGTCGCACCCCCAGGCTACAGCTTTGCCCCGGCCGAGATTGAGGCATAATCTAACCGATACTTCCTTATCGGCTAAACCGGTGCGCATCTCCTTCTCATCAAAGGCTACCGGTGAGCCATACTTCATAACACAGACGCCATTCAAATAAACTTCCAGCTTTCTCTCATTCACTTTGGCTCCACTCCGACCCAGCGCCGCCACAATGCGTCCCCAGTTAGGGTCATTGCCGTACATAGCCGCCTTGAACAGCGGCGAGCTGGCAATGGTGCGGGCCGCCAGGCGAGCTTGCGCTTCATTTAATGCGCTTTCAACAACAACCTCTATTAGCTTGGTGGCACCTTCGCCATCTCGAGCTATACACTTAGCCAGATAAAGACAGACCTCGCCCAGGGCTTTTTGGAAGAGTTCTCCATTGCTTTGTTTAATAGTCGCCGTGCCAGCTACTCCGTTGGCTAAAATCACCACCGTATCGCTCGGGCTGGTATCTCCATCGATAGTAACCATATTAAAAGAATTAGCTACTGCTTTTCGTAGTGCGGACTGGAGGAAATGAGCATCCACCGTAGCATCAGTAGTCAAAAAGACAAGCAGTGTGGCCATGTTGGGATGTATCATCCCCGCCCCCTTGGCCACGCCACCGATAGTAAATCGTCCCATTTTCGATTCAACAGCTACTGCTATCTCTTTTGCGAATGTATCAGTGGTCATCATCGCCTGGGCCAGCTTATGCCCTCCGTCCTTTGTCGGAACAATCCGGCTAATGCCATCTCGAATTTGGTCCATGGGCAAAGGCACCCCAATGACACCGGTGCTGGCGACTAACACATTCTTTGTCGGTAGCTCTAGCTTGTCGGCGGCCAACCCGGTCATCTCGACAGCATCCGCCATCCCCGAATCACCGGTGCAAGCATTGGCACAGCCCGAATTAACCACAATCGCCTGGGCTTTCCGGCCTTTCAGATGCTTCTGTGACAGGATTACCGGCGCTGACTTGATTAAATTTGCGGTAAAAACGCCAGCAGCAACACACGGCTTCTCGGAGCACAAAATAGCCAAGTCAAGTTTATCAGGGCCTTTTATACTTGCTTCGACTGCTCCGGCCAGGAAGCCTTGAGGAGAGGTAACAGTACCTGACGTAATAGCTTTAAATCCAGCCCCCATAAATGAGGGAATTATAATAGCACTTTTTGTCGTATATGGCTAGCTTTAATTACTTTCCAGTATAGACAAGATCCGAAACTATGCCGCAGATATGTATTTTTTGTAGTAACTACTACGGCCTGGTTAAATACTATTTTCCTTTTATAGCTTCCCAGACGAGCTCCGGCAGCATTTGCACTACCAGTCCTGCTTTCTCCCCCAGCTTGGCTTTCAGGCTGTAATAGCAGCCAGTACAGATATTTACTACCGAATTACTCTTTATGGCATCTATGATTTGTTCCATATGCGGCGGTATGTTGCAGCATAGTTTGTCGTCAATATAATTTACTTCAAGTCCCTTTATTTTCTTCAGAATGCGCACTGCCGGTTCAACATCGATCGGTTTATCTGTTATACGACGACGAAAACGGTAGCAACCTGCATAATAATCGATTTTTCTTTCCAGCTTGCCCCCTTTGAAATAGCGGTCTATGAGTTCGTGGTAGGGAATTACTTCCAGTTTAGTTAAATCTTTGTAGTTGGTGTAATTGGGTTCGCAAGCACCGCAGAAGAGTACTATCGATTTGGCTCCCAGTTCCTTGGCCTGTTTAAAATTCTCGACTATAAATTCTTTGGAAATTTCTTTAAACCTGGCTATATCTTCCTCATTTTTAGCTATAACCGCCGGCTGACCGATGGGCATCCAGCCACAGCAGTACTCTTTATTTAGCAGCGTATAATTTATTTTGAAACGGTCTAACAAGTTCTTAAAAGCATGAAACACGTGTGGCATGCCCTCAGCTTGAAAGCATCCTGTAATAATCACGTTCTCTGCTTTTTTACCTATGGGAAATCCTAGCTCCTCGACGAGTATTTGTCTTTTCCTTTCGCCGGTCCCAACAGCCATACCGTATTTCCTTATGTTTTCAATCGATTTTTCATCAACCATTGTGCTCTGCTTTCCTATTGTCTTTTGGTAAAACGACTCCCAATCATTATACTTGAATCTTCCCAGAAATCGACAGCTCGGCTCATGCCCTATTTACTAAAATTAAAACTGATATCCCTGAAACATTTTCCATCGGTGTGCATCATGCAACCGTCCACCCGGGGACAAACGCTGTATTCTAATCCCAGGCCGTCGAACCAGGCATAGATTCGTTCCATAATTCCGCATTGGTATTGGTCAATGACACCAATCTGCTTGATTCCATTGTAGGCGAAACAATTCTTCCACTCACCATGAAGGATGTTTTCTGAAGGGAAGCTGTAGGTGAAGTCCATAAAATCACCTGTGAGTATGTGAAAAGCTGCGTCTATCAGTGGCTTAAGCTCTTCAAATGTTTCCACCTTACCCATGCCTACGGCTTTTTGAATTCTTTGGATTTCTATTATTCCCATGGCCCTAACAGCAGCTTTATTTATCTTGTTCGTCCGCTCAATGCCGCATTCCTGCAAGCAGTGATAGAACCACATGGCATCATGCGTCATCCAGTTCTTAATCAAGATTTCCTTTAATTCACTCTTCTTCAGTGACTTCATGTCACATATCCCCCTATCTGTGGCCAGTCAAGGGTTTAAATTTATTCTTTTTTACGTTCTTCTACCCTTAATTCCACCATGATATGCCCCCAGCCGCCGCAGTTGACACCAACATCACCACAGCCTGTCCGCTTGAACCGCATCTCGTTGGGGTCGACACCGGCATAGAAGAGCTCACTCGCTGTATAAATCAGCGGTGCCATCGAATATAAAGCTGAGAAACAAATTCTTTTGGGACAGATTTTGGTCATAAGATTACCGGAACCATCAAAGTAGAATTTCTCACCCACCTTATGCTGACTATTACACCCATGTGACTCTACGACTTCGACAACAATCGTCTTATTCATCAATTCGGGTGCCTTGGAAATAACATCCGCATTTCTGGGATTTTCTCTGAACTTCTTCATTTCCTCGTCGCTGTAACCCAGATGCTGCTGGAAGAACTTCCACACATCTTCGCTGATTTTCATTTCTGTTCCCTCCTTTTATAACGATTTGTTATGCCGATAATAACAAGGCATGGCAGACTTGTCAATAGGAAATATAACAATATGTTATATTTGTTATTAATTTTTAGCTGATTATTACAAATTGTGATAAAATTCAACCATGGTCTACCGCAGCATCGGCACCAGAATTCAGGAGGCCAGACAGGAACTGGGCCTTACCCAGCAGGAACTGGCTTCCAGGCTGGGCCTGACACAGGCCGCCCTGTCCAATTACGAGCTGGGCAAGAGACGACTTTATCTCACGAACCTGGAGCAAATCGCCGGCGTTTTAGGCAAGCCGCTGAGCTATTTTACGGAATCAGCCGCCAGCACCGAAGAAAGTGATGTCCAAAGCTGGCTGTACCGAAATCCTCAGCGCTGAAAGGCGCCGGCAGTGGGGCTGGCAGGCGCCGCAGCCTGCCAGCGAAGGGCTAGGTCTGGCTGACGCCGGCGCTCACCTGTTTCGACCTGAACAAAACCGAAATTACAATCAGCGCTATTCCGGAAATCAAGAACCCTATTCCATACGTCCTGACCGGAGCCGTAAGGTCCGCAGCCAGTTGAGGTAATTTCGCCTGGAGGCCGGACAATATACCGGATGAGCCGATAACCTGACTGAGAACCTGGATGATGAGGTAATCCAGCAACGGGCCCAGAATACAAGCCACTCCCACCAGAATGAATGTGATACCGATAGACCGCGTAATCAGCTTCGGCTGCCACCAGTGCGCCAGTGCTATAAGTAATATCAGAAGGACAGCTGCAGCAATTAAGGCTTTATACGCGGTATCTATATAACCGACAATCTTTTTGACTTGCTCAAGTTGCGTCATTACCTGCGAGCCGGCAACCGCCTCGTTAAGTACAAAACTTGGCGGTATCACATTATCGATTCCGGTATATACCTGCGACATATAGGCATCTATCTGGCTTTGTGATGCTCCCTGCAGTTCCACAGGTAGCGAATTAGTTACCGCTTCTGTTACCTTTTCTTTGACCGCAGCCCTCACCGGCTCCAGAGAAATAACCACATTTAGCTCACGGTCTTCCTTGATGTAGGCGTAGACGGCATGAATAACCGTATTGGCCTGCTCTTCAAACCATGGCGTAAGCTCTGAGACTAGCTCATCCACGGTTGCGACATCAATGAACTCCTGACCTGGCAACTGCGCTTTCGCCTGCTCAATTACCGTCGAATAGACATCTAATTTTTCAAGTTCAGCGGTAACAAAGTCAGGATTGAGAATGGTCAGATTTAAGGAGATGATGAGGCCCAGCAGAACTAAGGCATCGAACAGCAGAAAATTAAAAACGCCCGAGAAAAAGCCTCTGACAATGCTCATCGAACCGTGGGCTAATTATCAACTATATGAATTCTTAGAGTCAACTTCACTAAGAAGAGAGCGCTAAAAACCTTTTCCTTTGTCATTCTGAGCGAAGCGAAGAATCTCACATGGCTCCATCCAGCTGTTCCAGAGGTCAGCCGACAAAAAGTAACTGGCAGTATTCAGGAAGCTCCACGGCCCGCCGCGGCAGTCGCCGGAGCCCGCCAAACATCATGCCGGATACGAAAGCAACAGGCGGCTTGGCAAGCTCCCAAAGCGTCTCATCTTGCCTAACTTACCCCGCCAATATACTATTGTGTATAGAGTAACCTTAAGTCATTTTCTACTGAAAACCCTAAAGATCCTTATTCTATATAAGCTGGCACCTACCAAATTAAGGTTTTTTGTATGGAGTATTTTGCTTTGGTTTGGCTGAGTGTATAATTTCCATACGAGCATTTTGCCAAATCAGATAAGGAGGCGATGACGATGAGTTGTAAGAAACAAGGCTATGCAAGAAAGGTTAGCACAAGCGCAACAAAGGAATTTTTTAGTGGGCATTCCGTAGAATTTGAAGATAGTATGAGGCAGATATTAGGCAAAAAGGCAAGTGGTACAGCCGATTTGGCAGGAGTTCCAACTGAGGCGAAAAGACTACTTCGAGAATCGACAAAGAAATTGTCAGTTCGTGTAGATGAAATAGTCACAATGGACACGAGGCTTCGTGAATTACTGGTATCAAAGCTAGATTCTCTGCAACAATATATTCGAGTAATTGATAAAACACCATCAGCAATGGATATATTAGGGATACTGTACAATCTGCTAGGTATATTACTTGGATATGATTGGATGGATTGTAAGGTATATAGAACACCAATCTACTATAGGACTAAGTCACAGGAATTTGCTGACTATCGAAAAATGATATCAAAAGACTGGGATAGCATACACCAGGAAGAAAATGTGTTGGTTCTTGAAAGGCGTAGGCTCTGTTTAGAACTTCGGGAGAAAGGGATGCATATAAATCAGGTTGCACGAGTACTTAACACATCGGAGTATGAGGTAAACCAATACCTAAAGGATGCCAATCTAGCTAAGTTGGCTAAATTATTGAACGAAGGTTACACATATGATGACATAGTGTTTAAGCTGAGAGATGAAGATATTGGAGGTTTGCTTTCTATACTTGGTGCTCTGAGTGAAAGACGGAAATCAGCGCAGAAAAGACTAGAAGGCTCGGCATGAAATGTGTATAGTCTTTAAGTCAGTTGCAGCTTTGTTCATGTAAGGGTTATTCTAATAGATAACACATCTGAGATGCTCTATGAAAGCCAGAAATAAACGAGTTCACAATAGAAAGCTACAAGTGAAGCTTTCACCCACAGTTGACCGAGAAAAACTGCTGGTGAGAATCAATACAGCCGATAAACCTACCGATATTAATTGGTATGATTACATTCATCTAATAAACAAAGCTAACGGTATGAAGGTTGTGTGCAAGCTTCATGGTGATGATATTCCAGAGATTGAGAATAGGAAAAGGGGACTTCTTTATATAAATGAGCCTTTGAGGGGCAAAATTGGAATTGAAAAGGGCAATGTGTTGGAGTTTACGATCAGCAAGGCTTCAGCTTCAAGATGGATTGTCTGGTATTACTTTGTTTGCTATCACCCAGATGATACAGTAAGAGTGGGTACTTGGTTAGGCATTATTGCTGTTATTATCAGCATTCTCAGCATACTTTTGGGTATCATCGCATTTATCTATTGAAAAAAGCGCCCCTGCAGACATGGTTACTCATAGCTTAACCACAAATACGACTTAGACCACCTGATTCCCAGTCCGAATGTCTTGCTTTCTCCATAAGAAATTAGTATGCTTAATATTAAACAACTATTGAACTGAACATTTATTAAGGGGAGGTAATTAAATGGATGTTGGTGCTTTACCTATTGTGGCTTGGTCATTCGTGACGGGCTTGGCAACAATTGGGACATTACTATTTGCACGAATCAGTATAGAAAGGGCGGAGAAGGATAAGAATGACCACCATTTAAGAATGGGATTTGCTGCAAGTATTTTAATATTGTTGAGTTTTCTAATTAATATCTGGTGGCGCATATATGTTACGTGGGGTATTAGTGACCTCATCGGAGCAATAATCGTATCTATAATACCTTTAGCTGTCCTTTTATTCTACTTACGTTATCGCAGTAAATGGGTTTTTATAATACCTATATGTGTTCTAGCGTTTTTGTTTTTCCTATTAAGCGCAATTATCGCATTTCAGTTAATGCGAAGCTGACAAATGTTTTGCTCCTTGATTTATTAAAGTAGTGCCTGCATACTCAAATTCAAGTGAACTAGATAGTGCTTTCGGATTGACCTTCGGAGTAACACTTCAAAGGTCAACCTCCCCATCTACACAAACAGAAAAGGCAGGACAACCCCGACGGTCAACTTCCTGCCTTTTACGTTCATTGGTAGCGGGGGTTGGATTTGAACCAACGACCTTCGGGTTATGGGTTCGAATCTGACCTCATTGCCTTCCGCTTCAGCTCGTAGAGCCTGGTGATGGCTTCAAGTGGGGACATGGAGTCGATATCAAGCTGGCTGATTTCTTCTATAAGCGGAGACTTATCCCCGAATAGCGCCAGCTGCGGAGGCGATTCCTTCCTGGGCCGCACGGCTTTACGCTGCTTTTGCTGAGTCTGGCCGTTTTCCAATCCAGCTAAAACCTCCTCTGCCCGATGCACCACCGTTGCCGGCAATCCTGCCATTTGTGCCACGTGTATGCCGTAGCTTTTGTCAGCGCCGCCGGGGACGACCTTGCGCAGGAAAATTACCTTGCCTTCCTCTTCGGCGACCGCTACATTGAAGTTTTTTACCCGGGGCAGAAAACCGGCCAACTCCACCAGCTCATGATAGTGAGTGGCGAAAAGGGTCTTAGCCCTGAGCCTGGGGTGGTTGTGTATGAACTCCGCTACGGCCCAGGCAATGGAAAGCCCATCATAAGTGCTTGTACCTCGACCGATCTCATCCAGTATAATCAGCGACTTCGGCGTGGCATTATTGAGTATGTTGGCGGCCTCAACCATCTCCACCATAAACGTCGACTGCCCAGCAGCTAAGTCCTCTTGAGCTCCGATGCGTGTGAAAATGCGGTCGACTATTCCAATATTGGCTGAATCAGCCGGTACATAACTGCCTATCTGTGCCAGGAGCACAATCAGCGCTACCTGCTTCAAATAGGTGGACTTCCCCGCCATATTGGGACCGGTAAGAATAATAAGCTGTGTATCTTTATTGCACAGATAGGTATCATTAGGTATAAAACCGTCACTGCCCAGGCTTCTCTCCACGACAGGATGCCGCCCTCCTTTTATAGTTACGGCATCCTCGGCGGTCAACTCCGGTCTGGCATAGCCATATCGGACCGCTGCCTCAGCCAGACCGGCAAAGACATCGATCTCGGCCAGTGCCCTGGCTGAAGCTAATATTTTTTCATCGCTGGCGGCTATCTGCTGGCAGACCTGCCGGAAAAGCGCCGTTTCAAGCTCAACAATTCTTTCCTGCGCGTTCAGAATGACCGACTCATACTCCTTAAGCTCCGGCGTGTAGAATCTTTCGCCTCCGGTTAACGTCTGCTTTCGAATATAGCTTTCGGGCACTAAGTTCAGGTAAGACTTTGACACCTCGATGTAATAGCCGAACACCCGGTTATATCCCACCTTCAAAGCCTTGATACCGGTGCGCTCTCTTTCCTGCCGCTCCAGGTTCGCCAGGTAGCGTTTGGCTTCGGATGCTGCCTGTCGAATCTCATCGAGCTCTTTAGAAAAGCCGGCCTTTACCACACCGCCCTTTTCCAGGCTGGCGCCGGGCGCATCGACAATCGCCTCTTCGATTAAGCTCACCGCATCGGGGCAGGGCTTAAGCTCGGAACTGAGCCAGCCCGGGAAACCTTCGCCACCTTCTATCTCCGCTTTCACCTCGGCCAGCTTCTCCAGGCTGGCACGCAAGGCAACCAGGTCCCGGGGCGTGGCCGTGCCGCCACCTACGCGGTTAATTAAGCGCTCCAGGTCGGCAATATTTCCGAGAAGAGCTGTAACCTTACGTCGAATTAAGGAATTATCATGGAACCAGGCGATAACTTCCTGCCGGCTGGTCAATTGCTTTATGTCAAGCAGCGGCTGGCCCAGCCATCTCTTGAGCAATCTGCCTCCCATCGCCGTTTCCGTCAGATCGATTACAGAGAGCAGAGAGCCGGAGCTGGCTCCCCAGCGAGCGCTGGAGAATAGCTCCAGGTTGTGCCGGGTATGAGCATCCAGGACCATAAAGGATTGAGTTGAGTAGGTAGTAAGCTGGTCCAACTGCCCCAGTGCCGCCTTCTGGTTCTCTTGCAGATAACGAATAATGGCGCCGGCAGCCATGACAGCCAGAGGCAGATGAGCACAGCCGTATCCTTCAAGTGAAGCCACGCTGAAATGGTCAATCAAAGTTTGCGCCGCGGTCTCCAAATCAAACCAGTATTCATCGACGCGGGTTATTAAGGCCGGTGACATTGCGCCACCGGTATCCAGACCTTCGGGAAGAAGCAGTTCAGCCGGATGCAGGCGCTCCAGTTCATCGGAAACCTGCCCCGTAGGGAGCTGAGCCGTGGCGAACTCGCCGGTGGTTATATCCACATAAGAGATGCCCGCTTCATCGCCGTCGATAACCAGGCTGACCAGATAGTTATTGCTCTTATCAGCCAGAAGCCCGGGCTCAACCACCGTCCCCGGCGTCACCACACGTATTACGTCGCGTTCCACCAATCCGTTACCGGGTGGGCTGAGCTGCTCGCAGATGGCCACCTTATAACCTTTGCCGATGAGCCTGGCCAGGTAGTTATCCAAGGCGTGGTAGGGAATGCCTGCCAGGGGCACCCGCTGCCCTTTTCCCATCTCTCTGGAAGTCAGCGTGATTTCCAGCTCTCGTGCGGTGGTCTTGGCATCATCATCGAAGGTCTCATAGAAATCGCCCAATCGAAAGAAAACGATAGCGCCGGGATATCGTTGTTTGATTCTAAGATATTGCCGCCTGAGGGGAGTTATCGGCAAATTCCACCCGCCACTATTTTACTACTTCCCTAGCCAAGGACAAAGATGTTGTATCAGTCGGGGCACTTAATGATGCAGTTTAGTACTGTCATTGCTACGAGCCCTTCCACGGAAGAGCGATATATTAATCTCAAAAGTGCAAAAACAAACCGTCAGAAGACAAAATGACAATTCAAAAGTTTAAAACAGGAGGTTTTTTCAGGTCTGTTCGTTTCCAAAAAGCTAAGGAAATAGAAGGTTATTACATGTTTTATCTGTATTTTTGATTTTTACCTTTTTGTCTTTGATTTCTTTAGAGCCTCGGCTTGCAGATTATCTCTTTGACCCTGAGAGCGAAGGCATCATGAGCATGAGCCGGCTTTACTACGATAGCCGTATCCGCCCCTCTGCCTGTTCCGGCAATGGCAATGACCTCTTCGTCCGGGCTTACAAGTCCGGCGTCGGCAGCCATCATGGTTATCTCAATTGCCACCTTCATACCCTGGCCAAACACCCTCAGCGTATTGGCCATGAAGTCGCCGAGCACGTGCGTAGCAAAAGTCCTCCTGATGGCATGAGATATACCACCGAAGGCATGAGCGCCGGTGAAAATCTCAGCCCCCAGCTTCTCTATTTTCTGCCTGTTTTCCGGGGTAAGCTCTTGCGTGCCGGGAGCCAGAAAACCACTGGCGTGTGTGACCACAACTACTTTATAGTCTTTGAATTCTTTAGCTGTCTTAACTGCAGTGTCGCCCTTCGTGGTGGCTACGATAATTCTCTTTATGCCCAGCTCCCCGGCCCTGGCTTTAGCCAGCCTCAATGTTTCCTCCGTGTTGTCGGGACCGAGGGAATCGAAATAAAAAATACTGGTTTCTCTTGCCATAAGCGCTTTTTCAGGAACTATCTGGCAAACTTATTACCCCTATTCCACCTTAAAAGTGGTACTGGCTTTTTCTAGCCCGTCGACACTTATTACGACCTGATAATCTCCCTTGGGCCATTTGTAGTCCGGTAGAGGACGGGCGTACACAGTGGATGTATAACCCTGACCCTCATTTGCAATAGTAGCCGTCTGCGTCTCTATAACAGCGTTTTTACCTGTAATAGCCTCGGTATTCGGGTCTCCCCCCACATATATCCATTTTGCTTCAAGCTTGGCGCCAACAGGAAAACCTGACATCTTGAATGAGCAATAAAATCCGGCGGCGTCCGTGGTAAAAACAGTGGTGGGATTAATCGGTCTGTTGTTACTATCTACGGCGGTTGACATGGTTATATCGCTAATAACGCCGGTTTCAGAGCTAGCTTTTTTCAGGCTGCATCCTGTAACTAAAACAGTTACTAATAGAAAAACTATGGCAATGCCAAGTGCTAACTTATAAATCTTACTTCTATTATTCATTAATGTCCTCCGCAATATTCTTTTCAGATAATTCAAGCATGGATAAAAATATTAAAGGATACGCCTTATTTTGTCAAACTCTGATTTTATAATTTCAAAAATTTTTCAATTTATCAACCAAAAATATTGACAAATTCATAAAAGTATGTTAGCGTGTTAATGAAGAATATTTCATAATTTAATATAGACCATAATGACGGTAAATTAAGGAGAAACAATAGATGACAAAATTGGCAGAAATAAAGAACAAGGTTGAAGAGGAGGAACCTCCAGGCTTTACCACTACGAGGAATGAAGTAGTGGTGGAGGATGAAGAACCTCCAGGTAGCATGGCCGTTACCTCTGGTACGGCCGTAATTAGTGAAATTACCTTCCTCACCAAAACATCGAGAGAAAATTGGATCGACTGGAAATGGCAATTTCGTAATAGAATAACCACCGTTGAAAAACTTTCAACCGTAATCCCCCTCTCAGCTAAAGAAAAAACTCAGCTTAAACTGGTAACCACAAAATATCCACTTTCAGTAACACCTTATTACCTTTCTCTAATCAACGTATACGACCCTGATGACCCTGTTAAGAAACAGGCTATACCCTCTATCGAAGAGATAACTCTTGGCAATCTGGGTTTTGAAGACCCGCTCGGAGAAAGAAGAGATTCCGTAGTCCCAGGTCTGGTTCACCGTTATCCCGACAGGGTACTAATGGTGCTCACAGACATTTGCCCTATGTTTTGTCGCCACTGCACGCGGAAGAGAGAATGGCACAACGGCGGCTGGGTACGCACTCCAGCAGAAATCAAGTCTATGCTGGACTACATCCGCAGGCACAAGAATTTAAGGGATGTTATTCTCTCCGGCGGTGACCCGCTGACTCTGTCGACACAGCGATTGGAAGATGTTATCTCCAAATTGAGGCAGATAGACCATGTTGAGATAATCCGAATCGGCACCAGGTTCCCGGTGGTATTACCGCATCGCATAGATAACGAACTATGCGACATGCTGGCAAAATACGGGCCGATATGGCTCAACACTCAGTTCAACCATCCCAATGAGATAACGTCTGAATCAGCGGCAGCCTGCAACCGTCTTTTACGGGCCGGAATTCCAGTGAACAACCAGTCAGTGCTTCTTCGCGGCATAAACGATGACGTTCAGACTCAGATTAGGCTCTGCAGCGGCCTGCTTAAGATAAAAGTGCGGCCATACTATCTCTTTCAGTGCGACGAGGTCCGTGGAACAGAACACCTGCGCACGCCCGTGGAGACCGGAATTAAAATAATAGACGGCATGCGCGGTCGTACCTCAGGCTTGGCTATTCCAACCTTCGTTATAGACCTGCCGGACGGCGGCGGCAAAGTGCCTCTGCAGCCGAACTATGTGCTGACACAAACAAAAGAAGAGCTGGTATTAAGAAACTATCAGGGCCGTTTCGTGTGGTATCGGAACCCCAAAGACAAGACCGCACTGGAACCAACTATCGAAACGGATTCAATCAATAATCCGTTTTCTGACAGCCTCAATGAACCACAACGTCAGCTACAACCAGTAAGAGTCAGAAATGAAAATAGGTCTCGCGTACGACCTTAAAGACGCGGTCATCTCCACATCGAGCAACCCCGAAGATGCACTCGAAGAATACGACTCGCCGGAAACAGTAGAGGCTATCGCCGCTGTAATTGAGCCTCTGGGGCATTCCGTGATTAAACTCGGCGGTGGCAAAGAGTTCATCGTTAGCATTCTCCAAAACGACCTCGACTTTGTTTTCAACATCTGCGAGGGGTTAGGAAACTACAAGAGCCGAGAGGCTCAAGTACCGTCCGTCTTAGAGATGCTCGGAGTGCCTTACTCAGGTTCAGACCCCCAGTGTTTGGCTATATGCCTGGACAAACCTTTGACTAAAACACTGGCGGCGGCAGCAGGTGTTCGCACCCCAAGATGGAGGTTAATCACCGATCATAATCAATTGTACGATATGAAGGCTGATGACTTTCCGCTCCCTGCTTTCGTCAAGCCAGCCTACGAAGGCTCGAGCAAAGGCATTCGGCTTGGTTCCAGGGCAGAAACCGTGGCACAAACATCTGAGATAGCCGCAGGACTCCTAGAGCGCTACCAGCAGCCGGTGATGATTGAGGAATTTATCGCCGGCGACGAGGTGACGGTTGGCATGCTGGGCAATTCTCCGCCGGCAGTTCTGGGCATTATGCGCATACTGCCCAAGCAGAATAACGCTCATTTTATCTATTCGCTCGAAGTGAAGCGGGAATGGGAGCAACTGGTAGACTACGAATGTCCGGCACGGTTAAGCACTGGCACTCCGGAGGAAATTACAGATTTATGCTTTAAGGTCTTCAAGACATTGGGCTGTCGTGATTTTGCCAGGCTCGACTTCAAACTCGATTCACAGGGAGTACCTTATTTTCTGGAGATAAATCCACTGGCAGGGCTCAACCCGAAGAGCGGTGATATGCCTATTATGGCATACAAGCTAGGCTGGACATATCAGGCTCTTATTTCAACTATATTTAATGCTGCCTTACAAAGGTACCCGCAGTGCGTCCGAAGATAGCTATTATCTATAACGCGCCTAACCCTGATCTCTATGGGACCGTAGTAGAAAAGAAGGCATCGCTTACCATCATTGATTCGGTAGAGGCAGTTTACCGGGCGCTTACTGAGTCCGGATACCCCGTGATTCGTTTACCTCTCCTGCCACCGCTCGAGTCAGCCAAAGACAGCCTTAGAAAGCTAGAAACAGATTTAGTTTTCAATCTGTTCGAAGGCTTTGATGGCTGCCCGGAAACGGAGCCGGCTATAACCAATTTTCTTGCCGAACTCGGTTTGACCTACACCGGTTGTCCCGGGACTGCCTTGTCCTTCGGGCTGGACAAAATAAATACGAAAGCTCATCTGGCGGAGATGGGAACAGAAACGCCCCGATACCAGCTATTAGGCCCGAAGACCTCGTCTTTGTTTTATCTGAGTTATCCCTGTATTGTTAAGCCGTATGGGGAAGACGGAAGCAATGGTATTTCGGAAGAAAGCGTGGTACACGATTTGGCTTCACTGGAAAAGCAGGTAGCAACCATAAGCAGACTTTTTGGGAAAAGAGCGCTGGTTGAGGAGTTTATTGATGGTCGTGAATTCAACGCCACAGTCCTCGGCACCAGCCCCCCCAAAGCCCTGCCTATCTCCGAAATAATCTATTCTCTGCCGCCCGAGCTGCCCAGGATTCTCACTTTTTCTGCTAAATGGGACCCTCAAAGTATCTATTTCAGCGGTACTAAAGCCGTCTGCCCTGCCGAAATAGATACTGAGCTTCAGGAGCGTATAACTCATACTGCTTTACTTGCCTTCAGGTTACTTGGCTCTCGCGGGTACGCCAGAGTCGACTTTCGGCTTGATTCTGAAGAGAAGCTGAAAATCATTGAGCTAAACCCCAACCCTGACATATCCCCTGACGCCGGCGCAGCTCTCCAGGCCAAGGTCGCCGGGCTGAGTTATAATCAGTTTATTGAACAGATTGTGCAACTGGCCCTGTAAAGAAAAATGAGAACAAAAGTCAGGCCGATGATTGCCCGGGATAAACCAGCCATAATACATATGTTGCTAAATATGCCGGAATTCAAGCCGCCCGAAGTGATTGTTGCTGAAGAAGTTCTGGACGATTACCTGCGTGACCCGGTTCGGTCGGGATATCATGTACTCGTAGCCGAAACTGAGTCATTGGTTGTCGGCTATATTTGCTACGGACCCACGCCGTTGACCGAAGCGACCTGGGACATATATTGGTTGGCAGTCGCACCAAGTCAACAGAGTCAGGGTATAGGAAAATCTCTGTTGGCTTTCGCCGAAGAAAATATTAAAGAAACTATGGGGAAGATAACTGTAATTGAAACCTCTTCCAAGCCGGAATACGAAGCCAGTGGACATTTCTACCGAGCACAAGGTTACGAACTGGCTTGCCGCATTGCCGATTTCTATGCGCCCGGCGATGATAAACTTATTCTCATAAAACGGCTGTTAATAGCTAAGTAAGCGCCCGACTTCAGAAACAAGCTTTATTTAATCTTTCCAGGGCTTTTTGCCAAACGCCTTTTCTGCTCTTCCTTCAGGATTTTCAATACATCTGCATCGTCGACGGGCTCGAATCGCAAGTAAAATTGTCCGACTGCAGAGAAAAAGCTTGGCGTGCGAAGGCACACCATTTCATCCACATCTTCCGCCAATCTCCTCACCACATCCTCCGGCCCTACAGGAATAGCTGCTACCAGGAGAGCGGGCCTTTCCTGGCGAACCGCCCAAAACGCCGCCTGTGTTGTAGCACCGGTAGCCACGCCATCATCGGTTACAATGACTATCTTACCTTTAAGTAGTACCCTCGGGCGTATCCGACGGACCAGTCGGGCACGGCGTTTGATTTCGGCTAGCTGCGCCGCTGTCTCCTCCTCGATATAGTGCTGGCTTATTCCCAGCTCAGTCACAACTTGTCCATTCAAGAATATCTTCCCGTTCTCGGCTAAGGAGCCCATGGCAAGCTCCGGATGTCCGGGTGCGCGCAGTTTGTGTGCCAGCACTATATCCAGTTCGGCATCCAGCGTTTGGGCTAATTCCCGGGCCACTATTATGCCACCACGTGGAATCCCCAGCACCACCAGATTTCGTCCGGGCAAGTTTCGCAACTCCCAGGCCAGAAGTTGTCCTACCTCTTGACGATCTCTGAAAGGCTCGCTGCTGTGTGAAATTATCCTTAATCTCGACATATTTCGCCCTTAGCCATATTCCTTGTTTTATTCATGTCCGGTCGAATCGATGAGACGACCGGCATCAGATAAGTCTTAATCAACCTATAGAAATAATATCAGCTCGCTAATTAAATAGTCATAAAGTCGCCAGGTAAATCAGTTAAATTTTTATTAAACCTGTGGTCTTGGGAAAGGCTTCCATTTAGCCCTGTCAAAGCCCGCCAGTACATTAGTCGTCATACATTAGTCATGGATAACCTATCTCGTTCTTAGCTTCTCGTATCTGTCGATAATGTACTGTAAAGTACTCTAATGCTATATTAATAACTTTATATATGTTTGTAGGTCTTGACAAGCTACAATTGTATGTTATAATGCCCGCATCGTCATTAAAGGGAGCATAATATAACATGGAACAATTACTTACTCCTCAAGAACTGGCCAAATACCTGAAGTTGAACCATACCACAATCATACGTAAAGCCCATAAGGGTGAGATACCGGCGATTAAAATCGGCAAGCAGTTCCGGTTCGACAGGGACCAGATTGATAAATGGCTGATGCAGCAGACAGTAGGTAGGCATGCCCAAATTTTAGTAGTTGACGATGAGGTCACCATAGGTCAGCTATTCAGAGACAGCCTGGAGAGGAACGGTTGCCAGGTAACTGCCATATCGAGCAGCCTTGAGGCACTCGAAATCGTCTCCAGGCAGCGCTTCGATTTAATTTTCCTCGACCTGGCCATGCCCGAGCTTGATGGCAGCGAGCTTTTCCGTCGTATCAGAAAGATAGACAAGCAGGTGCCTATAGCCATCATCACCGGCTATCCGGATAGCGATTTACTCAAGAAGGCCAGGGAGCATGGCCCCTTTTTAATAATGACTAAGCCCTTTACTGGTGATGAGATACTGCAGGCCGTCCATACCTTTAGCCAGCAGTCGGTTAACGGTAGCAGTAAACAGCCTGAGGCAAGACCCCGGTGATAGATAAAGAAACAACTGAAGGGGGAAGATTAAAATGGTTATTAATACAGAAAGACAACATGGCCAGGTAAAGACCAGGGGTAAGGTATTGATTGTGGATGACGAACCGGCAATTCGCAATATTTTAGCCAGAATTCTGTCAAACAAGGGGCACCAGGCGCAGACTGTGTCAAGTGGTAAAGCTGCCTTAGCCATGCTTCATGAAAAAGGTTATGACCTCCTTGTAGCTGACCTCAAAATGTCCGGAGTTAGCGGGATGGACCTTTACGAGACTTTGAAAAAGAAACGTCCGGATATGGCTGATAGAACAATATTTATCACCGGCGATACGATGACCGAGGAAACCAACGATTTCCTGGCTTCAAGCGGTAGGCCGTATTTGGCCAAACCTTTCACTCCGATGGAGTTCCTGGAAATAATTGAGCATGCCCTTGAAGGGAAATAACTGCAGGTGGTAAGAATATGATAAAAATTTTGATTGTCTTAGAAGAAGAGGACGGGATAGATTTTCGGGCTTATTCGCTCCAGATTTCAAGTACGTCTGAAGACTTGCCTCCACACGTCAAATTGCGCCTCATTGAGACTAACGAGGAGCCGGGTATTGACAACGCCGTAAAGGGAGTACAGCAAACAGGGTTCCAAGCCAATTGCCGTTATACTATGCCGCAATCAGGAAGAGCCCTGGAGACGCGGCAAATCTTTATGAATTAATTGCTTTTAGAGGGTAAGGAAACCAATTATGAGCACGAAAAACAAAGCCAAAATCTTAATCGTGGATGATGAGATGCGCGTAAGAGAAATCCTTTCCCGCAAATTAACCGACGATGGGTATAACTGTCTCACCGCACCTGACGGTAATGCTGCTTTAAAAATGTTGAAAAACGACCAGGTTGAGCTGGTTCTGTTGGACGTCATGATGCCGGGTAAGGCAGGCCCCGAGGTATTGAAAGAAATTAAATCCAGGTATCCAGATATTGCTGTCATCATGGTGACCGCCATAGCCGACGTGCAGACAGCTATAGGCCTGATGAGGTTGGGTGCTTATGACTATATAATCAAACCGGTAGAGCTAAACGTGCTCTCGGTCAGCCTGGACAGAGCGCTGGAAAAACGGAATCTCATAATCGAAAACAGGGACTACCAGCTTCATCTGGAACAAAGAGTTGAAGAGCAGACCAAGAAAATACGCCAGTCGTTTCTTAATTCGACTACCTCCCTGGCTTACGCATTAGAAGCTAAGGACAAGTATACTCACGGACATTCAGAGAGGGTTACAGAAATAGCCGTAGCAGTAGCTCGGGAAATGGCGGCACCGAAATATATGATCGAAAAGGTAAAGATGGCCGGATTGCTTCACGATGTCGGCAAAATTGGGATCAGCGAGTTCATCTTAAACAAGCCGGGTAAGCTCACCGACGACGAGTTTGAACTGGTAAAAGCACATTGCGAAGTAGGCGAGCGAATCCTGAGCCCTATAGTCGAAGATAAGGAAATACTTGAAATGGTCAGGCACCACCATGAGCGCTACGATGGCAAAGGCTATCCTGACGGGCTATCAGGCGAGCAAATGTCGAAAGGCGCCAGCATTATAGCGATTGCGGAAGCCTACACTAATATACTATCACAAGGAGCTATGGCTCTGGCTGTAGCCGATGCCTACGATGCTATGACTTCAGATCGGCCATACCGCCCGGCCATGTCTCCTGAAGCCGCCTGCTCGGAACTGGTAAGCGGCAAAGGTAAGCAATTTGCCCCGGTAATAGTCGATATTTTCATGAGTCTAGCAAATAAAGGTAAAAAAACAATTAAATTCATTCCTAAACCAAAAACGTCCCAGGAGAAGAAAAAATAGCCTCCCATTCCAGACCCGGCTGGACGGGAAGTATCTAGAGCCAGTTGCGATGAGGTTAGAGGCAAAATAGATGAAAAATAATAAATCGGCGGAACCAAATACGGCCGAGCAAATCCAATTTATGACCGGTCTGATAAAACAAGTTTCGCAGCCTATGATTGTAACCTCGGCCGATAGGCGCCTCCTGTATTGGAATGCGGCTTTTTCAAAGCTCACCGGCTACAACAACAAAGAGCTGAGCGACCCAATTATTAGCGCCGGCCTTACAGCACCCGAATGGCACGAGAGCGAAACCAAAGCGTTTGAAAGACTGCAGCGTACAGGCAAATCTCAGACTTTCCAAAAGGAATATATCCGTAAAGACGGCGTGCGCGTTCCCGTAGAGGTACTTGTTTATCAGCTAAGTGAGGGCAATGGCAAGGTGCAGTACTACATCGGACTTATTACTGACATCACCGAGCGCAAACAGCTAGAGGAAGAGCTGCTGAAATCGGAGAGTCATTATCGAATTCTAGTCGAGAACGCTATTGAGGGTATTGTGGTAATCCAGGACGGCGAAATAAAGTTCGCAAATCCCATTGTTGCCATTGCCACCGGATACTCAAGCGAAGAAATGCTGTCCATGTCTTTAAAGAAACTCCTTCATCCGGATAATGAAAAGGCTGCCGTAGAATCGATTAGCCAAGCGGTCGTTCCAGGCACCTTGCTGGTGGTGCCCCTGTTAAAAATACGGACAAAAGGTGGCGGAACCCGGTTGATTGAAGCCACTATTATATCCATTATCTGGGATGACAAACCTGCAAACTTGAACTTACTCAGAGACATTACCGAGCGCTACCAGGCCGAGGAGACGCTGCGTCAGTCAGAGAAGAAATATCGTTCTATATTAGAGGATGTTAGGGAAGGCTACTGGGAGGTAGACCTAGCCGGTAATTTTATTTCTTTCAACGAGGCAATATGCCGCCTGCTTGGCTACCCTGAGAACGAGATGGCGGGCATGAATTATCGGGCCTATACCTCTGCTGAAGACGTAGATAAAGTGTACCAGGCCTTCAATCAAATTTTCCGGACCGGCAAACCAATCAGGAACATGCATTACGAGATTGTCCAGAAGGACGGCAGCAAGAGGTTTGCCGAAACCTCAGTCTTCCCAGAGCGAAACGACAAGGGAGAAGTGATCGGCTTTCGTGGCGTCAGTCACGATATCACCGAGCGTAAGAATATAGAGGAGACACTAAGACACTCCGAGGAAAGATACCGGACTGTATTGGACGAGATGCAGGAGGGCTACTTCGAGCTCGACCTGGCCGGTAATTGCACCTTCACTAACGAAGCCAACTGCCGCAACCTGGGGTATCCCCGGGAAGATCTGATAGGCATGAATTATCGGGCCTACATTACCGCTGAAGACGTGGATATGGCATACGAGGCCTTTAATCAGGTCTATCTTACAGGCCAGCCAAGCAAAGCCATTACTTTTAAAATCGTTCGGAAAGATGGCGGTATGGGTCTGGCTGAACTCTCAGCCTCCCCTCTGCGAAACGAGAAGGGCGAGATAATCGGCTTTCGTGGAATCGGCCGTGAAATTTCTGAGCGTGCACAGATGCTTGCAACCCTGAGCCAGTCAGAGGAAAAGTACCGGTCTATCCTGGAGACTATCGAAGAATCCTATTACGAGGTGGACCTGGCCGGCAGCTTCACTTTTGTCAACGATACGCTGTGCCGCGGGTTTGGCTATTCCAGAGAAGAGCTTATGGGTATGAACTATAAGGTTTACACATCACCTGAGATTGTTAGTAAGGTTTATAAGGCCTACAATCAGGTATATCGCACGGGTGAGCCACTTGCATGGTTTCCTATGGAACAGATCAGGAAAGATGGAACTCGCTTAATTATTGAAAACTCAATCTTACCTATCAGAAATGAGAAAGGTGAAATAATCGGCTTTCGGGGAATCGGCCGTGATATTACCGAACGCCTGCGGATGGAGGAGGCTTTAAGACACTCGGAGGAAAAATATCGGTCTATCCTGGAGAATATGGAAGAGTCCTACTACGAGGAAGACCTTGCCGGCAATTTCACTTTTGTTAACAATGCACTGTGTCGCCATTTAGGCTATTCCAAGGAAGAGCTGATAGGCATGAACTACCGCGCTTACGTTCCCCCTGAAGAAGTCGACAGAGTGTTTCAGGCCTACAATCAGGCATATCGTACAGGTAAGCCGATTTCATCGTTCCGTACGCAAGAGATTAGAAAAGACGGAAGTCGGCTGTTTTCCGAAATCTCGGTCACTCCTTTAAGAAATGAAAGGGGTGAGACAATCGGCTTTAGGGGAGTCGGCCGTGATGTCACCAAAAGGGTACATATGGAGGAGACCATAAGGCAGTCAGAAGAGAGATACCGAACTATAATGGACGAGATGCATGATGACTATTTTGAAGTTGACCTGGCCGGTAATTACACCTTCGTAAACGATGCCTTATGCCGTAGCGTGGGGTATACCGTGGAAGAGCTGATAGGTAGGAACTACAGATTCACCATGAGTGACGACGATAAAAGAATTTATAAGGTTTTCAATCAGGTCTATCTTACAGGGCAGCCAATCAAAGCCTTTGCTACTAAATTCGTTCGAAAAGATGGCAGCTACGGAACGGGTGAACTATCGGCTTTCCCGCTGCGAGACGAGAACGGCGACATAATAGGCTTTCGGGGAGTCAGCCATGACATTAGCGAACGTGTACAGATGGAGGAGGCTTTAAAGCAGTCGGAAAAAAGATACCGGACTATCCTGGATGACATGAAGGAGGGCTACTTTGAGATGGACCTCGCCGGCAACTACACTTTTTTCAACGATGCACGATGTCAACAGTTGGGCTATTCCAGAGAAGAGCTGACGGGCATGAACTACCGGGTTTACGTGCCCCCTGAGAAGAGCAAGGAGGCATTTGAGATATACAATCGGATTTATCGTACAGGTGAGCCGGCTGAAATGATTGATGTGGTACAGATTAGAAAGGACGGGAAGCGAATATTTGTTGAAAGCTCGGCCTACCCAATAAAAAACGAGAAAAACGAGATAATCGGCTTCCGTGGAGTCTCCCGTGATGTTACCCAACGCCTGCAGATGGAGGAGGCTCTGAGACAGTCAGAAGAGAGATACCGGACTCTTATGGACGAAATGGAAGAACCTTATTACGAGGTGGACCTCGCCGGCAATTACACCTTTTTCAATGACGCGCTGTGCAAAAAATTGGGCTATTCCAGAGATGAAATGAAGGGGATAACCTACAAGGATTACACAGTCCCTGATGATATTAAAAAAGTTTTTCAGTACTTTAATCAGGTATACCGCACAGGCACGCCGGTCAAATGGTTCCCTTCAGAACAGATCAGAAAGGACGGAGCTCGAGAATTTGCCGAAACCTCAGTCTTTCCCTTACGAAACAAGGAGGGCAAGATAATCGGATTCCGCGGCGTCAGCCGTGATATCACCGAGCGCAAGAAGGCTGAAGAAGAAAAGAAACAAATGGAGCAGAAGGCTCAGTTTGCCAGTCGTCTGGCTTCTGTCGGCGAACTGGCTTCAGGCGTCGCCCATGAGATAAATAATCCACTGACCGGAGTTATCGGCTATGCCCACTTGTTGCTGGCCAGAAAGGACATATCACGAGACGTCAGACGTGATTTGGAGATTATCAATGAGGGCGCTCAGCGTGTAGCCGGCATTGTTAAAAAATTGCTCGCCTTTGCCCGTCAGACCAAGCCGGAGCAACGATACGTCAATATCAACGAGCTAATACGTAACACACTTGATTTGCGAGCTTACGAGTTGTCCGCCAGCAATATAAAAGTGGCTCTCCAGCTTACCCGCGATATGCCCATGACTATCGCCGACCCGGGTCAGCTCCAGCAGGTATTCCTCAACTTGATTATAAATGCCGAGACAGAGATGAAAATAACCCATGACAAAGGCAGGCTATCAATCAAAACAGAAAAGATAAATAACATCCTCCGGATATCGTTCAAAGATACCGGCCCGGGTATAGCCAGGGAGAACTTAGAGACTATATTCGACCCCTTCTTTACCACCAGGGAGGTGGGACAGGGTACGGGGCTTGGCTTGAGCGTCTGTCACGGCATAGTAACCGAGCATAACGGCAAGATATGGGCTGAAAGCGAACCTGGCAAAGGAGCTACCTTCATCATCGAGTTGCCCTTAGTCACCGAAGAGGGACAATTTGAGCCGCCCGAACCTGTCATCGAAGAGGCCCCCAGGGTAGCTAAAGCCAGGATACTGGTGGTAGATGATGAGCCGGTGATAAGACAGTTCGTAAGCCAGGTGCTGGGCGAGCAAGGGCATACGGTGGAAACTGTAGACAATGCTGCCAGCGCATTAAAAATGGTTAAGAGCAAGAGGTATCGCCTTATACTGCTCGATATCAAGATGCCTGGTATGAGCGGTGTCGAATTGTACAAGCAATTTCAAAAGATAGCTCCATCGCTGACTAAAAGGGTAGTCTTCATTACCGGCGACGTCATGGGTAAACGTACCCTGGCTTTTCTCGACAAAACAAAAACGCCTTATATGATGAAGCCTTTTGATGCCAGGGAATTGAAGACACAGATAAACCGCATTCTAGCCAGAAAGTGATTTTCTGAACTCCAGCCTCTGTAGGAAATCCTAAATCTCAAATACCAAATCCTAAATAATACCAAAATTCAAAATGTCCAAATTCAAAACGTTTTTAATTTGGATATTTGATATTATTTGGATTTTAGGGTTTGGGATTTCTTATTTTACGGTGGGAATATAATGGCGGGGATGCCAAATAGCCTAGGGAAAGGTTTTGGAAGTATAATAAACACGGCATGATTTCAGTTTCAAGGCTGCTGTGCGATGCCGCAGGGCCAGGTGACAGCCTCCGTTACGGCAGTAAACATCAGTCCATTGGAAAACAAAGACCTATCGTTGTCTGGAATTGCACTAGAAAATGCAATCTACATTGCGTTCATTGCTACGGCAGCGCCGGCGATAAAGACCCTGCCGAAATTTTAACTACCGAGCAGGCAAAATCATTCATCCATGACCTGGCGGACTTCGGCGTGCCGGTGATTCTCTTTTCCGGCGGTGAGCCTCTACTCCGGCAGGATATATTTGAGCTGGCCCACTTTGCCGGAGAACTTGGACTGAGGACCGCCCTGTCCACCAACGGCACTCTCATCACTGAGGCAGAGGCCAAAAAAATAAAGAATGCTGGCTTCGCCGAAGTGGGCATCAGCCTGGATGGTATAGGCGCCAAGAATGATCGATTTCGCGGCAAAAAGGGCGCCTACGAAGCGGCTTTACGGGGCATCAGGAACTCCATCTCTTTAGGTTTGAGAGTCTCCTTGAGACTGACTATCACTGTGTCAAACTATATGGAAATACCTGCTGTCTTCGACCTGATGGAACAAGAAGGGGTTGAGCGAGTCTGCTTTTATCATCTAGCTTATGTAGGCCGGGCTAGCGGCTTAGTCAAGGAGGACTTGAGCCATTCCCAAACCAGAGCTGTAGTTGATCTAATCTGCGACCGCACCCTCGACTTTTATCGGCGTGGCCTCAGTAAAGAAGTTCTTACTGTAGACAATCACGCCGACGGCGTTTACCTCTACCTCAGACTAAAGAAAGAAGACCCGGCTCGCGCGGAGAAAGCACTGGCTTTGCTCCGTGCCAATGGCGGCAACAATTCAGGTATCCGTATAGGCGCCGTTGATGAACTCGGTAACGTTCATGCTGACCAGTTCTGGCGGCACTACTCATTTGGAAACGTCCGCCATCGTAAATTTAGCGACATCTGGTCAGATACTTCAGATTCTCTGATGCGTGGACTCAAAGATAGAAACGGCTTACTTAAGGGGCGCTGCGCCAGATGCCGGCATCTCGAGTTGTGCAACGGCAATCTGCGGGTGCGAGCTGAGGCAGTTTTCGGCGACGTCTGGGCTGAAGACCCGGCCTGTTATCTTACAGACGCTGAAATTGGATTGGCCTGATGTCAAAGGACTACTACGTTGGGATTCGTTTAAGTGCACCCGGAGCATCGGCTCAGGGAACGATTTGAGCGGATTCTCCAATGCGCCCAGGCAATAAAATGGCCATCAGTATTTAGTATTTTGAATTTGTTTAGAATTTGGAGCTTGGGATTTAGTACTTCAACTATGGGGCAATATTAGGGCTTGCAAGGAAGGCAAATTGATGAAAAAAGACATCTCCGCTAGACTTCAGATGGTAGCCTGGGAGATAACCCGAAGCTGCAACTTGTTTTGCGCTCACTGCCGGTCTTCCTCTACATCCGGCGCCTATGAAGACGAACTGTCGACCGAACAATGCTGGCGACTGATAGATGAAATAGTTGAAATAGGCAAGCCTGTGATAATACTCAGCGGCGGTGAACCCCTGCTGCGCCAAGACCTTTTCCAGATAGCCGGTTACGCTGTCGAGAAAGGACTGCGGGTGGCAATGGGCACCAACGGCACTCTCATCACCAAGGAAATCGCCGCTAAATTGAAGGCAGTTCCAATTTCCAGGGTAGCTGTCAGCATAGACTTTCCGGAAGCCGAACTCCAGGATAAATTTCGAGGCAAGGCGGGCGCTTTCCAGTCCGCTGTTTCGGGAATAGCCCTGTTACGTCAGGCAGGCATCGAGATTCAAATAAACAGCACCATCACCAGGCTGAATATGAAATACTTGAATGAGTTGCTGGACCTGGCGCTTAAGTCAGGAGCAGCCGCCTTTCATCCATTTATGCTGGTGCCAACGGGACGAGGCAAGGGGCTGGAAACAGCGGCCATGTCTCCCGAGGAATACGAGCAGACGCTAAATTGGGTCTATGACAGGCAGAAAGAACTGGGCGACAGGATATTCTTCAAGCCAACCGATGCCCCTCATTACCAAAGGATAATCAGACAGCAAGCCAAAGAAATTAATATGCAGGAAACGGTTCAAGGACAAAAAGCAGCAATTAAAGCTGGAAATGAATCCATGAACTCTATGACACGGGGCTGTCTGGCCGGCATCAGTTTCTGCTTTATCTCACATCGGGGAAAGGTACAGGGATGCGGCTATCTTGATGTGGACGCCGGAAATATCCGAGACAGAAGCTTTAAACAAATATGGACGGAATCCAGGCTGTTCCGCGAATTAAGAGACCTGTCCAACATAAAGGGAAAATGCGGTGCCTGTGAGTATAAGAATATCTGTGGCGGGTGCCGTGCCCGAGCCTATGAATCAACCGGCGACTACCTCGAGGCCGAACCGTACTGCGTACATCAACCGGCAGCATTTCAAGAGAGCAGATAGATATGAGTCTGGAACTAGATAACCGGGATAAACACCTGCTCAATATCATTCAAGCCGAGTTCCCGTTGAGCCGGGAGCCGTTCTCCGCTCTGGGATTACATCTGGGCATAGCCGGCGATGAGGTAATCCGGAGAATCAACAGATTAAAAGCAGATGGAATTATCCGACTGATAGGACCCGTTTTTAATCCCAAAAAGCTCGGCTATCAGACGACGCTTGTGGCCGCCAAAGTGCCCGAAGAGCGGCTGGATAAGGCAGGTCAAATTATCAGCAAACACCCCATGGTGAGTCACTGCTACCAACGCGACCATGACTTCAATCTCTGGTTCACACTGGCCATGCCGGTAACCATGGATACAGATGACAAGGTAAGTAAACTGGGAAGCAGAATAAAGGCTGAGACCACGTTAAACCTGCCGGCCAACAAAACCTTCAAGATAGGAGTTTACTTCGACCTTGGTGGAGGAAACCCGGATTTGTCATTGCGAGCGAAGCGTGGCAATCTCAGTCCTGCCCCTCGCAACGCCAATAAACTCTCTGCCATCGACCGTGCCGTCATCAACGCCTTGCAGCAGGACCTGCCTTTGAGTGAAAAACCGTTCGACCTGATTTCAGCCGAACTCCAGATGGACACGGATACATTTCTAAGCCACTGCCGGACTCTGTCGCAGCGCGGAATTATGCGGCGCCTCAGCGCCTCCATCAACCATAACAAACTCGGCTTTATCGCTAATGCCATGGTCTGCTGGAAAGTGCCATCGGATATGGTGGATAAAACGGGCAAAAAGATAGCCACGTTTTCGGAGGTAAGCCACTGCTATGAAAGGCGGGCCAACCGGCTTTGGCACTATAACCTGTTTGCCATGGCACACGCCCGCAATAACGAGAACTGTAGAGCGTTAACTGATAAAATATGTTCAGAGACCGGACTAAATAGAAATGAGATGCTACTGCTTTTCAGCACCAAAGAGGTAAAAAAGACGAGGGTACGCTATAAAATATGAAAAAGCACGAGGCTGTTTCTCCATACTACCCCATCCTGCTCAATCTTCAAGGCAAGAAGTGTCTTGTTGTTGGCGGAGGCGAGGTAGCCCTGCGCAAAGCACGGATGCTTCTGGAACACGGTGCTATTGTGGAGATTGTCAGTCCCGCTTTCTGCTCCGAGCTTAATCAACTGGCAAAAGATGGTACTGTTCGAGCCATCCCCCGAGCCTATGAGACAAAAGATTTAAATGACGCCTTCCTGGCCGTAGCTGCCACCGACGATACCAAGGTAAATGAAAAGGTAGCTGCTGAAGCCAGAAAGACAGGAATATTAGTCAACGTCGTGGACAAGCCGGACATTTCCGACTTCATCGTCCCGTCCTATTTCAGGCACGGTGATATAATCGTCGCTGTCTCCACATCCGGCAAAAGCCCGGCATTAGCCCGTAAAATCAGAGACGAGATAGAGAGAGATTTGAAAGCCGAATACGCGCAGCTGGCGGTAATTGCCAGTGAGGTCCGCAGTGAGCTAAAGCAGCGTGGGATTACAGTCAGCGGTGACGACTGGCAGGAAGTCCTGAACTTGAACTCTCTTATTGAACTTATAAAGCGAGGTAAAAATAAGGAGGCCAGGGAAATCATGCTTACCAGACTGAAAACACCGGGACATAGAAAGCTATGAAGAAACCCTTCGGGATGCAGATTCACGTAGCCGGCGTAAACCACAGTACAACGCCAATTGAAATCAGAGAAAGACTGGCAGTAAGCAATGACCGCCTCTCCGACGCACTCAGCCTGCTGCATAAACACGTTTCACAGGGGCTTATACTTTCTACGTGCAACCGGATTGAGGTCTACTCCGTGGCCGAGGGAAGAGATTCTTCCCAACCAGGTATAGACTTCTTCAAATCCTGGGCAAATATTGCACATGCGGACCTACTGCCTTACATATACTGTTACCAGAATGAGGCAGCAGTAAGACATCTCTTCCACGTAGCTTCCGGACTTGACTCAATGATTATCGGCGAATTTGAGATTCTGGGACAGGTGAAAAATAGCCTGGAAGAAGCCAACAAAGCCCGAATGGTGGAGCACCCGCTGCGGACTCTTTTGCACCAGGCACTAAGGGTAGGCAGGCAGGTAAGAGAAAAAACAGGAATCAGCAAGAACGCACTTTCGGTCAGTTCGGTGGCGGTGGAGCTGGCAGCCAAAGCCATCGGCGATTTGACCAGATGCAAAGCCTTGGTCATCGGTACCGGCGAAGCTGGAAGATTAGTAGCCAAGGCGCTCAAAGAAAGAGGTATTGCCCAGATTACCGCTACCAGCCGTTCTTATGAAAAGGCGTCAGCCCTGGCCAAGACGCTTGGCGGAAGCTCGGTGGATATAGGCAGCCTCGGTCAAGAGCTGGCTGGCTGCGATATAGCCATCAGTTGCACCGGAGCACCTCATTTTATACTCGACCTTAAGACAATGGAAAACGCCATGTTGGCTCGCTCGAATCGCCCTCTGGTAATTATAGACATAGCCGTACCTCGCGATGTTGACCCCGAAGTCAGGCGCCTGAGCAATATCTTTCTTTACTATATTGACGATTTCACCCATATCTCTGACCGCAACCGGAAGCAGAGAGAGACCGAGACACAAAAGGCAATGGAAATTATTGAATCTGAAGTTAAAAGATTTGCCTCTAGGTGGCAGACTATGGAGGTGAAACCGATAATCAGCAGTCTGGTGGGAAAGGCAGAAGCCATACGCCAGGCACAACTTAAATTGACTCTTAAGAAACTGCGCAGACTGTCAACAGAAGAGCAACAAAGCCTGGAAGCCATGACTAAAGCCATAGTACAGAAGATACTTCATGACCCGATTCAGCACCTTAAGAAGGATGCCGAGGAAAGAGATGATTACATCAGGCTGATCGCCGAGCTGTTCCAGCTCGATAGGGACAAACCCGAATGAGGGAAATCGCCATTGGCACCCGCGGCAGCAAACTGGCGATGATTCAAGCCGAAGATCTGCTGGCCAGGCTCAGAGAAGTCTTTCCCGGGTTGAAAGCCAGCCTGGCCAAGATAAAAACCAGAGGTGATCGATACAGTACCACAGCACTGGACGAATTTGCCGGGCAAGGTATATTCGTCAAAGAACTGGAAAAGGCACTGCTGGATAGACGAAACGACCTGGCCGTCCACAGCTTGAAAGATTTGCCAACGGAAATTCCCGATGGATTGATGCTGGCTGCAGTGACCGCCAGGCTCGACCCCAGAGATGTCCTTGTCTCCAAGAGTGGAAGACTTCATGACCTTGCCCCCGGCTCCAAGATAGGTACCGGAAGCCGCAGGCGTGCTGTTCAGCTACTCGCCCTTCGACCCGACCTTCAGGTTTGCGACATACGAGGAAACATCGACACGCGGCTGCGAAAGGTCTCTGACGGTGAATTTGACGGCGTCATCGTAGCCGCTGCTGCTATGATACGCCTGGGTTGGGAAGAGAGGATAACTGAATATCTGGCCGTAGATTATTTCACGCCGGCAGTGGGACAGGGAGCGCTGGGCATAGAGATACGCTCTGAAGATAAAGAAATGGCGACTCTGGTCTCTAAAATAAATGACGAAACAGCATGGCAGGCAGTCACCGCTGAGAGAACATATTTACAGGCGCTAGGCGGCGGCTGCCGCGCGCCGATAGCCGCTCTCGGCATCGTCTCAGACGGCATATTAAAGCTCATCGGTATGGTGGCCGGTGCCGATAGTAATCACATTTTGCGTGCTACCGAAGACGGTAAGGCTTCGGCCGCTGAGCATATTGGAAGACGTCTGGCCGTAAAAATGGCGGAGATGGGAGCGCTGGTCCTCATTGCCGGAGCTACGGCGCCACCCCAAAATACTAAATCCTAAGCTATAAATTCTAAACAAATCTAAAACACAAAATAGAAATATCCAAACAACGGTGTTTTTAGTTCAGAGAATTTGTATTTAGATTGTTTGAGATTTAGTGCTTGGTATTTATGATTTCTCTCACGGTGGCGTCTTGACCTGCCAAACAAGATTAAGCTCGGCCGTTCCGCCGGGTTGCAAATCCAGCGGCAGCAAGAAAAGCAGGCAGCTCTCCTGATATATCAGTTCTATGCCGCCCTCGGAATTGGAGACGCTTTCCACGGGGAAGCGCCAGAAACCAACCTCCGGTTTCATGGTTAGTTCCAGTTCTATGCCCAGATTTCGATTGCCCAGTACTACTTCCTCAACTTCTGTCAGCACGCCCCGGGAATCGAGATGGCTGTCCTCCAGGGCAACTCCGGGCACTCTATAGTAAGCCTGCTCATTATGTCCGCCGCCGAGCAAGTTCAGGTTCCATTCGCTGCCATAAACGACCTGAATCGGTGAGCCGCTTGCATTCTTCAATCGGCAGGTTATATAGGCCTTCTCTTCGCTACTCACCAACCTGATTTCCTTCTGCACCTCAAACGGTAGGCTTTTTGATTGGCTCCGCACCATCCCACTACGTTTTAACAAAATCTTCAGCTCACTGCCTTTCCGCTCTACCATGAAATCGTACGGCTGGCCAACGAAGTCTCCCAGCTCGACATATAACTGGTTGGCAAATTCCTCCAGTTTGGTGCCCGAGTCAAAGAAGTGGTCAACAAGGCTGGAGCGGGGATATATGTCATATATTAAATAGCGCAATATGTCCTTATCTTTCACTATTATCTGTTCGTGTATGCTGGGAATAGCATTCCCACTTCCTGTCTCTTTCTCTGGAGGCGGCTCAGTAAGAACTTTGTGATAAGCCTCCGGCCTCCTGGCTAGCGTGCTTAACACGTTATAGTTATGACACCGGAGGTCCCATTCAAAAATAGTGCCACCTTCACCGGGGCTCAAATAGACGGAAAAGCCGTCGGTATCAGCCAGTAACTCTTCATTACCGTCATCATCGAAATCGAGCTTCTGCCACTCCACCCAACCACGGCTTGAACGGGAGATTCTGCCTAACCCTGAGCGGCTCTGATGTATTATGTTGTCAGCTTTGCTTTCAGCCTGAACAAGATAGCCGAAGGTGCTGGCTCGAATATCGGCAAGGTAAATCCCGCCGAAAACACCATGCCAGTACGGACAATTGCACTGCGCTTTCCACAGTTCTTCCAGTCCGCAATCGCCTTTTCCTAGAGTTCGAGCTAGATAAACCTTCTGGTGAACACGGAGCATTTTCTTGTGCATCCGATTTATCTCCGGGTATTTGACTAAAAAATTGCGCCATAGACCGCTGTACATAAATTGAGTTAAATCATGACGCCCCTCGGCTTCAAGCTGATGTTTGAGGTTGGTATATTCCCACGATTTGTTCGCTGGCAGAGACCACTCCATCATTTCCTCATAAGAAGCGCACGGCAGATAAATCCGGCCCTGAGCTGGAAACCGCTGTATATATTCACCTAATAGAATGATATGTAGCCAACTTTGATTAGCTTCCAGTTCTGTGAAGAATCTATCCATCCATCCCTTTTGCCAGCAATACTCACAAGTTCCTGGCCACATGCCAAATTTCTCACCGTCGTCACCGAGTATGGCTATCTTATCTTCTTCCGCCGATGCCTCCTTATTCAAATAAGCCATGACTTGTTCCACATCATGCCACGGAATAGAGTATCGCAGCTGCTTACTGATAGGAAATATATTTACGGTGAAGCCCTGCTCCTCGGTAATGTAATAGCCAAAGAGGTCTTTATCTTCCACCCCCAGCGACTTAAAAGCATTGTCATCGACCAGCGTCCAGTCCACACCTGCCTCAGCCAGAATTTTGGCCAGGTACGGTTCCCAAACACGCTCTGCCAGCCACAATCCTGTTGGTTTTGTGCCAAATCGCTGTGTTACAAAATCAGCCATCTTGGCAATTTGCCCCAATTTGTCCGCATCAGGAATAGCCGGCAAGATAGGCTCATAATAGGCACCACCCATAATTTCCACCTGCTGTCTGTCGACTAATCTGGCAAGACGGTCTAGAAAATCCGAATGGTTTTGCTCCAGCCAATCGATAAGGCAACCACTGTAATGCAAGGAAAGACGGATATATGGATGCTTCTCCAGCGCTTCAACCATAGGCAAATAAGCTTGCTGGTAAGCTTGCTCAAATACCCAGGGGAAGTTACCTAATGGTTGGTGATTATGTATGACCAGACCCAGGAAGATGTGCTCCAACTATTTATCCGCTTACAACTATGCCTTCCGTACTTTGTCCTTGGCAATCTTCAGTATGACTTTGTCACCAATTTTCTCAATATCGCCCGGCACAATTGAGACTTTCTTTGTGAAACCTGACTTTACTGAAAGGCTGCTTACAGACCCTTTGCTAATATCTATTTCCATATCCACAATCTTGCCTACCACTTCAGCATTCACATCAATCACTTCTTTCCCGAATAACTCTTTAGCCTTCATTTTTCGCTCTCCTCCTTGCAATCGATATTTACCAAATCTAGTCTATATACAACATATCCGTAATCTGGTCGAATAGATACCTCGCTGCTACCAGCTTGTAATAGTACTCTTTCTTCAGCTCCGGTTTACTATTACTTAACGATATCGCCTTATAAGCATTCAGCAAAACTTCGCGTTGAAGATTTAGGCCCCGATAAACCATGTTTACATCCCACATCGGTTTTTTGCTCGCCCACCAGAACTGGTCGCTGTGAAACGCGGCGTCCAGAGTTGTTCTGGCAATGTTAGCAAATTGGGATACGGTGTCATTATCAGCCAGTTCAAACGCCTTACGAGCCACATCCATAGTTATGGAAAGATGCTCCCATTGTCTCTGATGCACCTGGTTATTTTTGTCGTCCCACAGTGGATAATAATTCTGCATCTTTATATCATCCGCCGAAGTGCTCCATGATGATGGTTTAGGTTCGACCTGATTACCTCTGGGGAAAATATCCAGTAGCTGGCTTATGGTGACTATACTTATCTGCCTGTCCTCTTTGTCTTTTTCGAACTCGAACAACCTACGGTGCTGTTCGGCCAGTGGCTTCTGTTGGTGCAGGGTTTTATCGTGGTTTGGCATCGGCTCAAGTGTCTCAAAAATCTGCGCCAGAAATAATTTGTCCCAATGTTGAATATGATGGCCGAAGGTCTCGGCGTCCATAGCAGTAACGACATATATGTCATCCTGGCCGTTGTACAGCCGCTTCAGGTGCTCAATAAAGCCCGGACCATCTATATTCCGGAAGCTGATTTTATTGCTCAATATGTCATCACGGAAAAAAACTGCCAGCTTATCGTGCCCGCTGCTGATTTCATGAATCACATCCATCGGCCAGGCTACCGGGCAGGCAATTCCACTGAGAATAATCCATTCGTGGCGGGCTTCAATGATGGGCTCGACTATATCCCTGGAATAGCACATCTCGGGAGGAAAAGCACCTCGCGGCGCATAAACATCACCCAGAAGGCTCCGGTTAGTCTGATAATTAAGTCTTATCTGCCTTTCCATCTCTTCTATTGGTATAAGAGGTAGCACCGGATGATATTTACCTGAACCAGTAAACTCAATTCTCCCCTCCCCGGCCAGTTTACGTAACTTATCCAGCACATCTGAATATCCGCACTGTCCCAACATCTCGGTAAGTACACCGTTGATATTAACCGTAACCCGGGCATGCGGAAATTCTTCAAAGACGTCCACCAGCGGCCGATATGACTCGTTGCTGATTCTCATCAACATGCTGTTAGTTTGGGTCGGCGGTTGGTAGAAATGCAAAAGCGGTGCCCAATAAATCATGTCTGCGCTCCTGCTTTTACTCGTTGGAAACCCACATGGATGGCAGCACCGATTATCCCCGCGTTACTGCCCAGACGAGCCCGGACAATGCGCACACTTTGAGCCGGCAACCGAAAAGCTCTTTCTTTAATCACCTCCCGTGCCGGCTTAAGCAGCATATTTCCCATCTTAGATAAGCCGCCGCCGATTACAATCAATTCCGGATTAAAAATATTTACCAGGTTGGCTAAGCCTATGCCGAGATAATTAGCAGCTTTAGCTACGATATCGCACGCCACCTTGTCTCCTCGCCTGGCTGCAGTTGCCACCGTCTCGGCAGTGATATTATCGACTCCGCCGTCAACAAGCTCGGCAATAGAACTCCTTTCCCCCTGATTTATACGGGTCACTGCTTCCTTAGCTATTGCCCAACCCGAAGCCAGAGCCTCAAGGCAGCCAAAATTGCCGCAATGGCATTGCGGCCCATTAGCCTCTATCGTCATATGCCCCAACTCTCCGGCACATCCGTCGGCACCGGAATAAAGTTCTCCATTTATAATTATACCACCACCAATACCGGTGCTCACCGTAAGATAGAGCAGATTATCAAATCCCCTGCCAGCCCCAAAGCGTTGTTCTCCCAAAGCGGCAGCGCTGGCATCATTAATAAGATAGGTAGCCAGGCCCGACCTGGCGGCAATAATATCTCTTAGTGGAACATTACGCCAGCCGGGTAAGTTAGGCGAAGTGGACACCATTCCTCTCCTGGTGTCCAGAATCCCGGCCACCGCAATGCCGATGCCCATTAGCTCAGTTTTTTTAAACCTGCCCTGGGCTATTGACCGGTTTATGGCAGATGATAGCCTGTTTATAACGGCGCGAGTGCCTCCATCAGCCTGCGTCAGATAGTATCTGCGGGAGATTATCTTGCCGGCAGGTAGAACCACGGCCACAATCATCTTGGTGCCGCCAATATCGACAGTTAAGACAGGCCGCTGCCTATCTTCCGGCATGTCTCGGTAACTCCAAAACTTTTTGATAAAGAGATTCGTATTTTTTAGCCGAAGCTTGCCACGAAAAATCTAGCGCCATTATGCGTTGTATCACTTTGCGCCAAGCTTTATTCCTGTAGCCATTTACTGCCCGTTGGATGGCAGCCAACATAGCCTCGGAATTGTAATCCTCGAAAACAAATCCGCTGCCCTGACTTAGGTCAGGCGTTAAGTCTTGTACGGTGTCGACCAGGCCGCCGGTGTGGCGAACTATCGGGACAGTCCCATATTTCATAGCAATTAGTTGTCCCAGTCCGCATGGCTCAAATCGAGACGGCATTAAAAACATGTCGGAGCCGGCATAGACAAGGTGGCTCAGTCGCTCATCAAACTCAATAAAGGCAGCTAATTGCTGCGAGTATCTCTTTGCTGCTTCTTTCAGTAAATCATGGTATTCTTGTCTGCCCTGTCCCAGTACAACCATCTGGCATTTCGTCTTTTGGAATAAAGCATCAAAGCCGGCATCCAGGATGTCGAGACCCTTCTGCTCATCCAGGCGTGAAACCATTCCGATGAGCGGTATTTCAGCATCTGCAGCAAACCCAGCTATTTTTTGAAGTGCCAGCTTGTTGTTATTCTTCTTATCGGATTTAGAGACATTGTACTTAGCCGGTATGAAATCATCAGTTACCGGGTTGAATTCATCATAATCTAAGCCGTTGACGATACCGAACAGTCTGTCCTGTCGGTAGCGCAAGAGATAGTCAAGGCCTGCTCCGTATTCAGGAGTTAGAATTTCTGCGGCATAAGTTTCGCTAACCGTGGTTACTAAATCAGCCCAAATTATACCCTGGCTCATGAAATTCAACGGCGGTTCTGGCGCATTGGTAGGCCGCAACTGCCAGTCTTCTTTCAATCCGGATTTAGCTAAAAATTCGCTATTGAAATTCCCCTGATAGGCTAAATTATGTATGGTAAAAATCGACGCGTAATCATAATTGCCCGCTTTCAGCAACAACGGAATCAACCCGGTATGCCAGTCATGGCAATGGATTATGTCAGGTTGCCAATCCAACCTGCGGAGGATTTCTATGGCAGACCGGCAGAAAAGAAGAAACCGCTCCAGGTCATCTTTACCGTAAACCGCGCGTGAACCCGAAAAATCAGCGCTATCTACCAGATAAATCTTCAGCTTATTGGCAAGCTCAACGATTTTTGAAGAGACTGCTTTATCAGTCTGCATTACTGAAACATTAAAACTATCGATAACAGTGGTAGCTGACAACTTGTCGGCATCTATGGCGCCATATCCAGGAAGCATCACTCGGACGTCATGTCCCAACTCGTTTAAAGCTTTGGGTAATGAGCCGACGACATCTGCCAGGCCGCCGACTTTTATCAGCGGCTCAGCTTCAGCGGCGACAAAGAGGATTTTCATTATTCGATTCGACATTCTCTCTCGGCGAAGGAACGGTAATCGATTTTGGGGAAAACTTTATCCAGCTCCCAAATTTCATTGCACAGAGCCACGGCTGCTTTGTCGGCATGTCCGGACTCGGCGATATCTGCTAATTTCTGAAAGCGGTTGACATGCTCCAGGAATCGATTTTCAGCATAAACTCTAGCTTGACCTGTGGTTATCAAAAATGGCCAGTCGCTGGACTGCAGCAGTACCAGTTCCCTGGCTGTTTGATTAAGTATTTTCTTCATTGGCCCTTCAGTATCGGCGTACCTGGCGACAAGTCCTTCCATCTTTAATGCCGCCGACTGCATAATTGGCCAGATCCAGTCGGTATCGGCATTTTGCCATGTGAAATGTCCACCTCCTGACCCCCAGGAACTCTCAGGCAGGGCAAGAACATCCTCCGGCGGATGTTTTTCAATGAACTTACTGGCTGTAGTCGGTTCCACTAACTCGTTCTGACTTATATAACGTAAAACTTGCTTCACCCATTCGACACCCTCAAACCACCAGTGCCCGAAAAGCTCGGTATCATAAGCTGCGGAGACGATACCGAATTTGCCAGTCTCTTGATAAAATCGGGTAAGCAGCTCTTCGACTAACTGGGCATAATGGGCGCTATGCTCAGCAACACGCTGGCCAGCCCAGTATGGGTCATAATATTCTTTATATGCTAGGTCCACTTTAGCTCCTGTAACCTTCCAGTATTGCAGTCCGGAGATGCCATCCTTCTTATGAAACTCGCGATAATTGAAGTCACCGGGATAACCCCACTCGGCAGACCATACCTGCATGCTGGTTCGATTATTTCTGCCGATTACAGCCACTTCCGGAGTTCGTACCCAATATGGCAAATATGTGGTCCGCTCAGTTGGTATAGAATATTCGGGCAGCGGCACTACATACCGACGAGATATGTCGGCATACGGGCCGATAACTTCCTCTCTGGCTTTCCCCACCGGCTCACCGCCTTCCACCGTATGGGTTTCAGCAAAAAAACAGGTCAAGCCTAGCTGAGCCAAAAAAGACTCCAGACCAGGTTTAATATAGCTTTTGTCTGAGCTACCAACATAATACGCCGGCCGGTACCCACACTCAGGAAGCCAAACCGAGGATGGCTCCACACCAAAATGTCGTTTATAACTTTCTTTGCCGGTCTGCAGCTGGCCGTATATCGAAGAATCGCGCTCCAGCAGTGGCAAATAGGCATGCGTGGCGGCGCTGGTAGTTATTTCTATATATTCCTCATCCTGTAACTTCTTGAAGGCAAGTATTAAGTTACGTTCGAACCTCTCATTGAAGCTCTTCAGTATATGTTGATACCTGTCAAGATAGAACCTGGCTAAATATAAGAGATGGCCTTCATTAGCCTTATCGAAACGGTTCACATCCAATTGAGCCCGCTGTATTTTGTCCTCGATGAACTCGGCCAGGTGGTCAATAACCAGCGGGTCAGCGAGCTGCTCAACCAGGACCGGCGTAATGCCCAGGGTTAATTTGAAAGGACAGCCCTCTTTCTTCAAGTCATAAAGGGCATCGAGCAGCGGAATATATGTCTCGGAAGCGGCTTCATGAATCCACTCCTCGCCGTGCGGCCAACGCCCGGCATTGCGACAATATGGAAGATGGCTGTGCAACACAAAGGTAAATCCTCCGACTTTCATCAATACCTCCTACAATGGATGACGCCGAGGCGTTTTACTGGCCACGCTTTATCCGCTAGAAATTTCTTTGGATGCCCGGCCCATTTCATCGGCCCCCGCTAACCATTTTTCTATTTTAGCCCAAATTCTTTTCGAATGTCGAGTTAAGTGCCAGATATAAAAGTCAGCTCGACGCACTTTGATGGACTCCATCATGCTTTGTCTTAATCCATATAGCGAAAGACGTGGAAACAACAGCTAAATAAGGTTTGACTTTCAATATGAAGTCAACCTTGCCCTAATTCAACCACCAGAAGGTCGAGCGCCAGGTCGCCTTCATATTTCCCCGTTTTGATACCGATATCAGTTTCCAGGAGCTTGTCGTAGGCCTTTTTTATCCGCTCCAGGGTGAACGCTTTGGCCTGTTTTGCTGCCTTGTCCAGGCTGTAATTCGAAACTGCTTCCAGGCTATCTGTAATTCCAGGCTGGGATTTTTTTCGGCCCATGTCTTTAGCCATGACAATCAAACGAAGCTGCCGTGTAATCATAGCCAGTATATACGAAGGAGAAGCGCCATCTCGAAGTAGTCGATGAAGCAATTGCTGCGCCTGGCTTCTTCTTCCTTCAAGAATAGCATCCACCAGAGCAAAGATGTTTGCCTCCCTGGCATAACATGTCAGCTGTTTAACATTGTCTTCTGTTATAACCTGACCGGAGCCATAGGCCAGCAACTTATCTATCTCACCGCTCATAACCCACAGGTCGGCGCCGACCAGCCCAACCAGCAGCTTCAGCGCCGCCGGAGAGATGTTTCCGCCGCCCACTTTGATGCGACCCTGTACCCAGTCGCTCAAATCCCTGTCATTTAGCTGGGGAAAACCTTTGATTTTCGCCAGCGGAGCCAGAAACTTCATTAAACGATTGCCGGCCTTGACTTCGCCGTCAATCAAGACCAGTAATGTGGTCGGCGGCATTCGTTTGATATATTCCGGAAGGCCGGCCCATTCTTCCAGTGCCGAATTATTTTTCGCTTTAGAGCGGGCTGTCCGCCGTTCTGACCCGAACTTTGTCTCTAAGCGTCCCAGCAGCCCCTTAACGATGACAAGTCTGCACGGGCACAAGAACGGTACGGTGCTGCAGGCATCTATGAGCTGGCTTAAACGCAACTGCTGGCCATCTAATATGCTGGTATTGACCTCCAGCATCTCTTTATTGCCCAGCTCATTTTTTATCTCCTCTAATGCCTGCTGGAGAGAGAAATCGTCCTTCCCATGTAGTATATGGAACAATGTTTACACCCTCTACATTTTATCATATCTAAAATCCCGGGCACCCTGTTTAGCCCGTAAAGAAAGCCAGTTTGGTTGTCTTTTTTCATGTACTTGATTTTGACTTCCGTACTGGCTATACTCAATAAGTTGCTGCGACCTGGATAATTAATTAGCCGATTTCGAGGACTTACTCAAGCAACAGCAGCCACTCCGACTATCAGGCGTTTAAGGAAGCGGGTACTTTGTATTGAAAATAATGGTCATTGGCAGCGGGGCTAGAGAGCATGCCCTGGCCTGGAAAATCCAACAAAGCCCTAAAGTCACGGAACTCTATGCTGCGCCGGGCAACGCCGGTACGGCATCAATCGCCCGTAACCTGAACATTCGTCCTGATGACATAGAATCTTTAGCCGGAGCTGTCCGGGACATCGACATTGACCTCACCGTGGTTGGACCTGAAGCACCCTTGGCTGCCGGTATTGTAGACCGCTTTAAGCATCTCGGCATGTCCATCTTCGGGCCGACAAAAGCGGCTGCGCAAATTGAATCGAGCAAGGTCTTCGCCAGGAAATTGATGCAAAAATATGACATCCCTTGCCCCAAAGGTGTCACCTTCTCCAGCTACCCGGAGGCTAAAAGATACGTCGAGTCCCAGCCAACGCCAATTGTGGTCAAGGCTGATGGGCTGGCTGCCGGAAAAGGGGTCACAGTTGCCAGCTCCACAGACGAAGCCTTAAAAGCCCTCTCAGACATCATGGAGGCAAAGATTTTCGGTCCGGCTGGCGATAACGTGATAATCGAAGAATGCCTCACCGGCAAAGAAGTGAGCCTTTTAGCCTTTACCGATGGTAAGACCGTTATCCCCATGATACCAGCCTGCGATTACAAGAGGGTATTTGATGATGACCGCGGCCCGAATACGGGAGGCATGGGCAGCTACAGCCCACCCGGCTTCTTTGACGCCAAATTAACCAGGGAGGTAACGAAAACTATACTGCAGCCAGTGGTAAAGGCAATGGCGCAGGAAGGCATGCCCTATAAAGGGGTTCTCTACGCCGGGCTGATGATAGCCGCCGATGGACCAAAAGTGTTAGAATTTAACGCCCGATTCGGCGACCCGGAAACCCAGGCGATTTTACCCCGCCTCCAGACCGATTTAGTAGACATTCTTCTCGCCGTAGTGGATAATAAGCTCAGCGATATATTGGTGCAGTGGAGTGACGACGCCAGCGTTGGTGTGGTGATGGCATCGGGCGGATATCCGGGAAGCTATAAAACGGGCTTCAAAATAACAGGACTCGATAAATTCAATGATGACATTATGGTCTTTCATGCCGGCACCAGGCTCGGCGAGGACTCACAGGTATATACTGACGGAGGTAGAGTGCTCACCGTGACAGCTACCGGCAAAGACATGGCTGAAGCTAGAGCCAGGGTCTATGGTAATATATCTCGTATTCACTTCGATGGCTGCCACTACCGTAAGGATATTGCAGCCAGGGAGGTAAACTAAATGGTTCTAGTCGGCGTAGTCATCGGCAGCAAAACTGACGAGCCTCTAATACAGCCAGCCCTGGATATATTACAACAACTAAATATCACATATGAATTATCGATATTATCAGCGCACAGAAACCCGGATAAGGTTCGCGAATATGCTTCTAAGGCTGGGAAAAAGGGAATAGAAGTTATCATTGCGGCTGCCGGAGCTGCAGCACACCTTCCCGGTGTTCTGGCTAGCTGGACTACATTGCCGGTTATCGGAGTGCCGCTGCCTACCAGCGAACTCAAAGGCGTTGACTCTCTCTACTCCATCGTCCAGATGCCGGCTGGAGTACCGGTGGCCTGTGTCGGCATCGGCGCCTCAGGCGCTAAAAACGCCGCCCTGTTAGCTGCCCAAATGCTAGGTATAAAATACAAAGAAATTAAAGATGCCTATGAGAAATATAAACGAAAACTGGCTAAGACATAGACCTGGAGAAAAGACATGATTGAGAGATATTCCCGGCCGCAGATGAAAAAAATATGGTCTGAAGAAAATAAGTTCAATAAATGGCTTCAGGTCGAGATAGCTGTTTGTGAAGCCTGGGCGGAGACAGGTACTATACCCAAAGAAGCCATCCCCAAGATAAAAACGGCCAGCTGCGACCTCGACCGCATTGCCGAAATCCTCAAAGTAACTCACCACGATATGACTGCTTTCCTTCAGGCGGTGGCCGAAGGGCTGGGAGAGGAATCGCGATTTATTCACCTCGGCCTCACCTCATCCGATATCATGGATACTGCGCTTAGCCTGCAGTTGAAGGAGGCTTCGAAAATTCTGGCCCAGGGCACTGCAGAGCTTATCTCAGTTCTGGAAGATAAAGCCATTGAGCACAAGCGCACCTTAATGATAGGACGGACTCACGGCGTCCATGCCGAGCCTATCACCTTCGGCCTCAAACTGGCCCTGTGGGCACAGGAAATGAAACGCAACGCCGCCAGGCTGGCTGAAGCTGAAAAAATCATCAGCGTCGGCAAAATATCGGGAGCTGTGGGCACCTATGCCACCGTACCTCCCGAAATTGAAGACAAGGCTTGCCGCAAGTTAGGCTTGACCGCTGCGCCTATATCAAGCCAGATTATCCAGCGCGACCGTCATGCTCAGTTTGTCACCACTTTAGCCATTATCTCCGGCTCGCTAGAGAAGTTTGCTACCGAAATCAGAAGCCTTCAGCGAACCGAGGTATTAGAAGCGGAAGAGCCATTCGCCGCCGGGCAAACCGGCTCCTCGGCTATGCCCCACAAGCGCAATCCTGAGCTGTGTGAACGCGTCTGCGGGCTGGCCAGGCTGATAAGAGGCCATGCACTGACCTCCCTGGAAAATATCGCTCTGTGGCACGAGAGGGATATCAGCCACTCGTCCAATGAGCGCGTGATTCTCCCCGACTCCTGCCTGGTCCTGGACTATGTCCTGAGCATCTTCACTTCGGTGATGAAAGGGCTTCTGGTCTATCCCGAAAACATGCGTCGAAACCTTGAGCTTACCCAGGGACTGGTCTTCTCGCAGCGGGTACTTATAGCCTTAATAGATAAAGGCTTAAGCCGGCAGAAGGCTTATGAGCTGGTCCAGCATAATGCCATGAAAGCGTGGAAAGGGAGAACCAGCTTCTTAGAGCTGCTTAAAGCCGATTCCGAGGTAAAAGCCCGTCTTTCAAATAAGGAACTCGAAGTACTTTTCGACTACAACTATTTTATGAGGCATACCGATAACGTCTTTAGTCGGCTGGGTTTAACCGAGAAAAAGAAAGTTAAGTCAGTTAAAACAGCGGAACTGGCACCCCATTCGCTGTGATTTGCTTTACATTATGTCAATAACAATATCTCAGACAAACTTACCTCTTCCACTATTTTGCCGCGGAAAGGTGCGGGATACTTATAACCTGGATGGCATGCTGCTAATTGTTTCCACTGACCGCCTCTCCGCATTCGACGTTGTCCTGCCAAATCCCATCCCCGATAAAGGTCAAATACTAAATCAGCTATCACGCTTCTGGTTCGAGAAGACAAGTCAGGTAATGTCTAACCATCTGGTAGCACCGGTTGATACAATAGATGCGCTTAGAGCCTATTTCCCAGATAAGACCGCACCGCCGGACTATCTGCTGGGCCGGTCGATGATTACCATAAAAGCTGAACGTGTACCGGTTGAATGCGTCGTCCGCGGTTACCTCTCCGGCTCAGCCTGGTCGGAATACAAAGACACCGGCACCATATCGGGTATGTCCGCGCCCAAAGGACTTCAGGAAAGCCAGGAATTGCCGCAGCCTCTTTTTACGCCAACTACCAAAGCCGAGGCAGGGCATGACGAGCCTCTGAACAAAAAAGAGCTGGAAAGCCTGGTGGGTAAAACTACGGCTGCTAAACTCGAGGAAAGTAGCCTGGCAGTATATCAGTATGCCCGCGACTACGCCCGGGGCCGGGGCGTTATCATCGCCGATACCAAGTTCGAGTTCGGCTTTGCCGATGGCAAGCTTATACTGATTGACGAGTTATTGACGCCCGATTCAAGTCGCTTCTGGGATGCCAGCCAGTATACCGTAGGACGCTCTCAACCCAGCTTCGATAAGCAGCCGGTCCGTGATTGGCTGACCGCCTCAGGCTGGAACAAAGAGCCGCCGGCACCAGCGCTGCCACCCGAAGTAATCGAAGCTACCACAAAACGATATCGTGAAGCCTATCAACGATTAACAGGAAAGGCGCTATAAAATGTACCTGGCTAAAGTCTACATCACACTTAAGCCGACGGTAAACGACCCGCAAGGCCTGACCATCAAAGGCGCGCTGCATAACCTGGGTTTTAGCTCGGTCGAAGACGTCCGCGCCGGAAAATATATCGAGGTCAAGATTGCGGAAAAAGACATCGCCGCTGCCCTCAAGCAGGTCGATGAGATGTGCCGCAAGTTGCTGGCTAACCCCATCATCGAAAACTATCGCTTCGACCTTGAGGAAATTTAGCCTTCGGCTAACTCAACCTCCCACCATGCCGAGGAGCACGGCATATAGACCGCGCCACCGTTGGCATTTCTGACAAGCCCATTATTCAGAGAGTAAGTAATAGTATTGCTTAAAGATCCGCCTTAGGCTTATCAAGTGAATTGTTCCCTTCGTCGCTCTCATTTACAGCACCTGTTGTATCAACCTTCACCCCAACGGACCAACCAGTCCCGGTGTAATTATAAGTACCGAACTTTTCAGTCCTTGACTCGCCTGCAGCTAAAGAAGCTACAGAGTCGGTAGCCTTCGGCGAGCAAGGCGTTACGCAAGGATAAATGTATAATTCTGAAGTGCTGGCACCGGCTGCTAACCCACCATTATTCTTAATCTCATAATATATTTTGTCTCCTACTAACCAGATATTTTCCACAACCAGGTCCGGTTTCAATGTCAATGTACGTACCGGCCCAAGAATCAGACATGACCAGGACTCGGTGTATGAATTGTTGGCTTCAGAGCTCTCAACCACAGTACCGCCGGTATCAGCCTTCACCACTAGAGAATCACTGGGGAGCGTACAGGAATACGTGTAACCGGCAAAGGTTTCAGTTTTCGACTCGCCCGGAGCCAGAGAGCCCACACTATCATTGGCTACCGTAGCGCCATCGACAAGCAGCGTTGAAGTGCTCGGCCCGGCGGCTGCATCTCCCTGATTTTTTATCGTGTAGGTGACTGTATTTCCCGAGCGCACAATATCCTCGATTATAAGGTCCGGCATACCTGCCGCCGGCGCTGCACCTACCACCACCGTAACGGTAATACCGGTCCATCCAGCCGCGTTCGTTGCCGTTAAGGTGTAATTGGTGCTAGCCGCCGGTGACACAACTGCAGTCCCGGCAGAACTGACAGGGCCTACACCATTATCGATTGTCACCGATGTCGTTCCCGACACATCCCAGCCTAAAGTGGTAGAACCGCCAGCGATTATGACAGACGGATTAGCCATGAAATAATTGACTATCGGTAGATCTGGAGTCGTAGGTGTAGGTGTGGGCGTGGGTGTTGCCGCTGCTCCTGTAACCATGACCTGAGTCGTAGCCGTAGTAGTGCCGGCTGAGTTGGAAGCCGTCAGCGTGTAAATAGTTGTAGCCGCAGGTGCTACAGCCCTCGGCCCGGTCAAGGCTACATTGCCTATACCCTGGTCTATACTGACCGTAGTGGCTCCCGTGACGGTCCAGTTAAGAGTTGAGGATTCGCCAGCTGAAATGCTGGCCGGGCTGGCATTAAAGGAATTGATTACAGGTAGCTGGCTCGGACCGGTAATAGTAATCGGCCCACCCGGGTAGCAACCGGCTAAAAATAGCACCGCCAGCAGAAGCACAGGAACTAGTTTTTTCATTGACCACCTCCCAATTAATTTAATAAAAACTGATAATTATTACAGACCACTCATATCACAAATCAATACTGCTATCCGCTAATAAGCCTGGCTCCAGCGTCGACATTCCGGTCGACTACTTAATTTTTATTTATCCGGCTAATAGATTATCTTGGCTTCAGCCCATGCCGCCCAGTCCTGAGCCGAACTGCCATGCGCGTCCGTGCCTAGTACAAAATCTATGGTCTGACCGGCATAAGCGCTGAGGTCGGCTTCCAGTACCTTGACACCGTCAGCATAGGCAACAACAGGATTTAAAGTGGCTACAGCGCCAAGTTTTCCTATATAGAATTCAACGTTTCCGGCAGCGGCACCTTGTACCAAGCCGACTTTAATTCTCAGCTTGGCTCCGGGAGGCACATATACTCCTGAATATTTGCCACTTATCCAACCATTATTAACCCACTGGGGATGAGTCTGCAGAACTCTGGTATAAGTGTTTCCATCATTCAGCTTTACATTGTATTGGTAGTTGGCATAGCCCTTGTCGCTTGTAGCTCCGGGAAATGGTAATACAACTACACTTGAACTGATCATGGTCCACCAATAGGCTGTAGGCGCCTGCTCTACAAAATCGTAAGCTACACTCGTCCCGCCGCCACCGGCAACCGAAACACTAACGGTCTGACTGACCGGTCCATAGGCATTAATCGCTGTCAAGGTGTAATCGGTGCTGGCCGCCAGTGACACTAACATGGTCCCATGAGAGTCGACCGAACCTATGCCTTGGTCGATACTAACTGCTGTCGCATCGGACACATTCCAGCGCAGAAAGGTCGAACCACTGCCACCAGGGATAACCGGTGGGCTAGCTGTGAAATAATTGATAACCGGCAGACCGGCAGGTGATGATGGCGCGCCTGAAACTATGACCAGCGCAGTCGCTGTATCGCTACCAGCCGCATTGCTAGCCGTCAGGGTGAAGGAAGTGCTCGCCGCCGGTAAGACTATGGTGTTCCCTGAAGAGCCAACAGCACCCACACCATTGTCAATAGTTATCGATGTGGCATTTGACACATTCCAGCTCAAACTGGTCGAATTGCCAAGAGCTATACTGGACGGGCTGGCAGTGAAAGAATTGATCACGGGTAAGGCAGCAGGTGCCGGTGCCGGCGCTGTAACTATG